>Ga0181344_1000013_pt1 | contig 100615 bp, 114 predicted proteins | sample Su13VDMLBDD_FD_130098 | JGI IMG/M metagenome (GOLD analysis project Ga0181344, IMG submission 130098) | Freshwater viral communities from Lake Michigan, USA - Su13.VD.MLB.D.D | ecosystem: Environmental > Aquatic > Freshwater > Lake | place: USA: Michigan | collected 2013-07-15
ACTAGGGTTAAGATCTCTAGTAAGCTCTACAACCGTAAGCGGCATAAGCAAGTGCTAACGCCAGTAGAGGTAGATGAGTGCTATAGTGACATGTGAGCTATAGAGCTGAGTGTCTGAGATCTGTGTACTGTGTTCTGAAACCGTAAACGGGGCCGTAAAACACAAACGGGTCTCGGACGCGTCAGGGGTTCTGAAACGCCCCCGGGGATTAGATCCTTGGGGGCTAGAATCCACATATATAGAGATAGGCAAGCTGAAAGGTAGGAACCGCATGCTCCTCCATTTTTTGGAAAATTTTTTTTGGAATTTTCTGTATGGTTTTTTGCTTAGGAATTCCGTATATAGGCTCCTTCGCTGCCCTTCTGCTTTCTATAATTCTGATATCTGAGAAGGCTGTTTATCTGTATTCTGATGTTCTGAGAGGCTGTTTATCTGGGAGTTATGAGTCTGAATCTCTGTAAGTTCTCGGCCTTGGATGCCTACGGCAACTAGGAGAATCTTTTTAGTCAGAGAATAAGTAATAGTATGTATAGTGCTCCTAGTGGTATAGTAATGAATGATTATGATCAAGAGCCGTTGCCATTAACTACGCAGAAGTGGTTAAAGAAGGCCTATAAGAAGAAGAGTAAGTTCGCTGGTAAGAAGGTAGCAGAGAATTTTGAGTCTTATTATGTAAAGCGTTTAGATGAGTATGCTGTGGCTAATCAGGAATCGGCGAGTAAGCCTGCGGCTACATTGTACAAGGGAACTGGTGAGAAGCTAAAGGTGTCTCCGGAGTTTGGTGCGGAATTTACGGTTAATGAGTTGCAGAAGATCATTGGTTCAGATAAGTTGGGTGTGTATAAAGTAGGTTCAACCTCTCTATTGATTGTAGATGCAAATGAGAGCAATAGCAAGCCAGTTAATGTAATTGGTTCATTATTGTTGGGTAATTTTCCAGAGACAAAGGGAACAGTAGTTTTAGGCAATTGTTTATTAATTCCGAGTCATTTAATGCCTAAATAATGGTATGACAATAACAAAAGTTTCTATACAAGAGAGTGACTTGGCTATCATCGTATGTTGTGGTGAGGCTCAGCCAAGTGATACAAAAATCGTTATCAATGATATCGTTGTACCTATTCAGGCTATTTATACACCAGCTGATGGATTTAATCCACAGCCAGGTGACCGTGATCAATTCTCTATTGGTTGGTCTTGGTTAGGAGTTGAGAACTGGACATTAGGAGACTCGTTTAGTTTAGTTAACTCAGTAGAGACTCAGGTAGTATCAGACTATGGAACTGGGTTTGGTTCAACTGAATAAAAGTTAATGATTCAGACTAAATAATAATAGATATGATCACATCTTTTTTAAACTCAGTTAGTTTGCAGTCTGTATCTGGTATCAATTCAACATCTGGATTACCAGCTGGTATCGCCTTTGAGGCTGGTATCGCCAATTCACAGGTATTGTATACATTGCCAACTACTGCTCTTGGTACAACCTATACATTAATCACCTTGAATGTTGGTGGAGATACAACCAATAAGATTAGAATTAACAAGTCTTACAGTGGCCAACAACTTGGATTCATTAAGCAAGATCGTTCCTCATTCTTATTCACCTATACATCTGGTGGCGGTTCTACAGCCTCTATTACTGCTGCTGCCAACTATTATGACAATGTTGGGCCTGTACAGCGTAGATTAGTACAAGGTTACGAAGCCTAATAACAATATAAACAAGGAACCCGCCAATCACTTGGCGGGTTTTTTATTAGTTCTTTTTAGGTCTAGGTGGACCGAAACTACGAAGAACCTTACGATCTTCTTCACTTACAGCCTTGCGCTCTTCTGGATCTAGCTTACCATTCTTGTTAGTATCATATTTGCTAACAATAGCGTCTCTTTGTTTCTTTTGTTCCTCAGTTAACTTAGGTGGCTTTGGTCCCTTATCACGTTGACGTTCCTCTAAAGAAGGAGGTCTATGACCGGGAGGGTGTTCCTTGGGAACCTGAGCCACTAAAGAAGTAGCTACCAATAGGGATAAGAATAACATTTTCATATCTATAACTACTTAGCTCATCTAGAACATTGCTTAAACATTCTTTTCAGCTTTTTCGTTGTCAATAGGAACACCTAAGATGTTAAGGTACTTCTTTACATCTGCTGCATTCATCTGCTTATCATCAGCATCATAACCGCTAGTGATCTTTCCTTGTTCCTTATCTGGATCTCCTACTAAGGAAACTAGGATAGCCAATGATTGTACATTTCTCTTTGGAAAGGCCTTCTGTAACTCTTGTAACTTTTCTTGTGTCTTTGGCTTAGCAAAGTAGAAAGTAATTAATTGATTGTCTGTATAATCATTCCAGTGAGTAGGATTCTTATAGGTAATGCACCAAGCACAATCCTTTTGGCCAGTCTCAGAATTAACTCTGTGAGCAAACTCTGATAAACCTAGCTTACGAGCAGCCTCATGGCTTAACGGAGATACTACCAAGGCATCTTTGCTATTGAAGTCTACTTCCATATCGGCAGCAGCCTCTTTCTTAGATGGACCGGCAGCAGCAGCCTTCTCATTGCCTTCTGATACCTTCTTTTGAAGAGTCTCATAATCAGGATACTTCTCAATATTGGTTTCTTCACCAGTGAAGGTATTGTTATTAACCATGGCAATAAACTCAGTTACTGCATTTCTAAGAGAGTCCCAATCAAACTTAGCATTAGGTTCTTTAGTCTTTAAGTATTGACGACCAATCCAACCAACATACTTCTTGTTTGGTGTGTTATCAGCACTCAAGATCTTATTAAACTCTTCTTGATCGATCTTGTTGCTAGCAAGCATTTGCTTGAGTTGAGCCTTATTCTCATTGACTAAGAGATTAGCTCTGTTATGATTAACATAACTCTCAAACATTAAACCGTTAATTGATTTGTTCTTCATATTAAATTTCGTCTTCTGGGGTTGATCCACTCTTCCAGTTATTGTAAGTCTCTTTGGCACGAGCTACTAATTTATCCATTACATTTTGGGCAGCACCACCACCAGCATTAATTGTCTTAATTACTTGGGCTGGGTGTCTTAACAAGTCCTTAACAATGAATGGAATTAGCTTTTGATCTTCTACCTTGATGAGCTTACGGAAATTGTTATAAACAGATTCACCAGACATTAGTTCTAGTACTTCTTGATCTAATGTTTCTCTGTCTAGTTCAGCCTGAGAAGCAATGTCATAGGTTAACCAATTGTATAATCCTTTAACAATCTCATGCACTAAGATTGGAAAGTTAGCTCCACGAGCCTTGATTGTACTATCATCTTCTACTTCAGCAGAGCCTACAGCAGCACTCTCAGCAAAGAATTTGCTCATCTCAATCATTGGCATACCATAGTAGCTTAATGTAGTACCAGCGCAAACAATGCCATACATCTTAGGTAGCTTAGGGTTAATCTCGTTTAACTTATCTTCTACTAAGTGGAATAGGTAGAATTTATTGACAGCATTACCCTGTGTTAATGTTTTGGCAAAAGAACGCTTGGCTAAGATTTCAGGATTGAGTTCTGGTTTAACAAACTCTTTGGATAGCTGTTCGGTATCTTTTTCTGATGTTGACAACTTGCCTGGTTTAGCCTTTATTTCATTCTCTGTAATAGCATTTGAGATGTCTGGGGAGTCTATTCTGGCATCAATAGTCAACATTCCATCATTTACCATTTCTTTAATAGCGGAGAACTCTGGTAAGTCTAATACAGTTTCAACAGCCAAGATTTCTAGTTCTTCTTTATATTGCTTTTCAGCCTCGATGATCTCAAAGAAGTTATTAATAATGACGCTGTAAAGAGAGCTGAATGATGGATATTTCTTATGTAGCTGTTCTATAGAAACACCGAGATACTTAGCGAGGCGTTCAACTGAGCGTTTGTATGATTCGCTTGTAATAAGCTCTAGATACGCTTGGTTCTCTTTGTCCAAAGAAGGGTACATTCCAGTAACAATATCCTTCTCGTGTGATGGAAGTTTCTCTACATAATCCTTCTTGGAGGGATGCATGTACTTGCCTCCAAAAGGTAAATCTAGTGCTTCTTTTAGTTTCATATTATTTACGAGCGTTTAGGTAGGCCTGTACGTCTGGTGATATTGGACCGCTTGTCTTATCGCCAGCCTGTGGTCTTGGCTTTACATCTGGACGAGTTGGTTGTAATGGATGTCTCTTTGGAACCAATGGCTTTGATGGAGTTGGCATTGGCTTTGGAGCTGGCTTAGTAATCGGCTTAACATCTGGTTCAACTTCTGGCTCTTCTACTGGAGCAGCAGGAGCCTCAAACAATGTTGTCTTCAATAGATCATTTACTAAGTCGTCAAATTTATCTTTCATGTATAGTTATTTATTAGGGTTATTGGGGTTATTTTAGCCAATGTTACCTCTTTCTTTTGGAGTTAAAGGTGGCTTCATTGTTTTTAATGTTGCGGCTGGATAGCCTGTTGGTTTAATAGTTGGCTTATTAGTTGGCTTATTATCCATTGAGATAACCTGGAATTGAGTCTTACCGCCTGGCATTCTTATAGCATACATCTTTAATCCACTCTTCTTAGATGTTAAGACAACTCTATTTCTCTTCTGAGCAATGTTTGGTAACAATAAGAAGTATTCTATCCACTTTGGTAAGTTTCTTGAATTATGAGCTCCAAAGTATCTAAACTCAACTGTTTTATATTTGGCAAAGGCTTTGATATTAGTACCAGAATAACGATCAGCTCCTCCAAATATTGTTAACAACTCACTGTTGTTTAATACAAATGTTTCAGAAACAGCTCCTTGCTTAATAATATTAATTAAGCTTAGAGCCAGGCTTTCTCTAAATTTAGCAAAGCCAGTATCTCTAGTTATGCTGGATGAATCTAATTCACTTTGTACTTGATCCTCATCTACCAATGTAGTCATTGCTAATAAGTCAAAGGCATCAAAGTCTTTTGGAACACCAATATGAACGTGTAACCCAGTACCGCTATTTAATTCTTGACCATCAACATAGTTGGATACAATAGTTACTTGATCCATTTCATTCTTTCTTAGAATTGGGGATCTGATTTCTATGTTATTTGCGTCTTGGCCAATTGTCCATTTAGATGGGTTATATCGGTCACTAGGCATAATACCTATTAAGTTGCCTAAGTCTAGTATAGCCTGCTTGATACCAGCCTCTACTGATTCAGTTCCAGCATCAACTTCTACATAATCTTCCCAATTATTATCGGCAATATATTCAAAAAACTCATCAGTGTAGTCACCTGTGTTTCTTCTTTCCCAATAATTATAATCGTAATTTATTTCATTTAGCTTACCATTATATTCCTTTAAAGCTGTTTCATATTCTTCTTCTGTATCAAAGTCTTCTATTTTGGGTTCACTTACAGCATCTGTAAAGGTATCTTCTGACATTGGACCATAACTATCATCATATCTGCTAACATCCCCTCTACCATACCTTAACCATTGCCTGGCTGTATCACCTCTTTTTTCCTCTAACCATTCTCTATAATCATCATCTAATCTATTATTGGATCTAAAGGCATTATTTAAAGCCTGAATAATTTTCTCTTTAGTAATTGAAACAGCCTCTGCAGGTGGTAGGTATTCGTATTCTACTCCAAAGGTACCTTCTGGAATAGAATGCTGTTCAGCCATTTTATTCTTGATATGTTCAAACTTTGAGAATGGAACTGGCCCTTCTTGCAAGAGGGTTTTGTTATACAAGTCTTTAAACTTCACATAATTATTTATTGCATCTGGTGCAGAAGCCCTTATAATACCTCGTAGAGTGAGACGATTAAAGAAAAATTTTAAGATTGAGCTCAGCCAGAAGTCTAAAGGGCCGTGGAAGCGGTATCGTACTGGATCACATTTTCAGTATGTGGCGTATTATGAAGAGGTAGAAATTGGTAATATATCTGTTTTTAAAAACGGAGTAAGAGTGTATGTTAACACAGTCTTTATAAAAACCAATTACAGAGGCAATGGGTTTGGATATCAATTGTATAAGTTTGCTCTTGAACAGCATGGGTGTCTGAGTACTTTCTATTTTAGTGCCTCTGATGACGCTAAGCGTGTGTGGAGCAAATTAATAAAAAAGTATAGATACCAAACTGACTTTTTTAAAGAGACCTTAACAATATTTATTAAGTAGTAGGTGCATTATTTTTCAGTTGCAGATAAACTATTTGTCAATAATGCTTTTTCTTTATATTCTAACGCCTGAGTAACGTGCTCATGAGTTAGTAAAAAGGTTTCTTTTGGAATAAAACCAACTAGCTTTAAAGACTCAAGTGTTTGAGGGTTACTCATTGCATTAAGCAACTTAGCTGCCGAAGGTCTACCATATGCAATAATTTCAGCCTGAATCTCTCTACCAATAGTAACTGTAAATTCGTTGTTTGCATTAGCCTCAAACATTTGATCATCTGTATAACCTGGGATTCTAGTTGGCTCGCAAATCTCGTATAGCTCAGCAATAAGCTTGTTTAAGATAGCAAGTTCTTGTCTATTAAGTTCGAAGGCATGAGCAGTATCTTCAAGAGTAGATTCCAGCTCAATAATTTCAGCTTCTAGATTTAGAATTACATGTGGTAAGGCAGGAAGCTGTTTTAAATGTTTTAGCTCTTCTAACTTAGCCTTATGCTTCAATTCTGCTACCTTTTCCAAGGCTGCTGCGCGCTTGCGCCCTTCTAGAAAACCTTTGAGGGTCTTTAGCTTCTCCCAAGGGGTACTACCAATAACCTGATAACGATAATTAAATTCTGAATTTAAATTAGATGCCATACAATATATGTATTATTAGGTTAGAGAGTATCCAGCTGCTGCTGGGAAAAACCTAGGAGTACCTACTCCAGTTGTATTTGAAGCAACCGTCCCCGTATTGCTCACTAAATTTGTAGTAGACACAAATGCTCCTATACTACCAAAACCAAATATTGCTTTATCGGAACCATAACCAGCTGCTGCTAGACCGTACCTCGCAGAGCCTATTCCTGCGTTATCTGTTGCAACAACTCCTGTATTTGATACTAAATTATTAATAGTAGAATTATTAAAAGTAGTTTCACCGTAACCAAAAATAGCTTTATCAGTACCGTATCCAGCGGCAGCTAGTCCCGCTCTAGCTGTACGAGCTACTGTAACATCCCCCGCAAAAACACCAGTGTTAGAAACTAAATTAGTTATAGAGACAATATTACTAGTGCTATTTTCTCTTCCAAAACCAAATATAGCTTTATCAGTACCATATCCAGCAGCAGCTAGATTAGCTCTAGAATTTCCAGCAATAGAAGTATCTGTAGAAACTACTCCTATGTTTGAAACCAAGTTTGAAAATGATCCACTACCGCTTTCACCGTAAGCAAACACAGCCTTATCTGTACCATACCTAGCTGCAGCTAAACCAGGTCTACCGGTACCAACACCAGCTGTATCTGTTGCTACTACCCCAGTATTAGAAACTAAGTTAGTAACAGAGGTTGGAGTAAAACTAGAATCTACCCCGTAACCGAATATTGCTTTATCTGTACTATATCCAGCAGCAGCAGGGCGAAATTTGCCTGTTCCTATTGCAGCAGTATCGGTCGCCACAACACCAGTATTAGAAACTAAATTGGTAACTCCAGTAGCACCAGCATCCGCTAAACCAAAACCAAATATTGCTCTTTGAGTACCTGCAGCAGCAGCTGGAGATGGAGTAGGGGTTGGTGTAACTGTAGATGTTGGTGTAACAGAGTTAGTTGGTGTAACTGTTGGAGTAACCGTATTGGTAGGTGTTACTGTATTGGTCGGTGTTACTGTATTAGTTGGGGTTACTGTATTGGTCGGTGTTACTGTATTGGTCGGTGTTACTGTATTAGTTGGGGTTACTGTTGGAGTAACGGAGTTGGTCGGTGTTACTGTTGGGGTAACAGTATTGGTTGGAGTAACAGTATTGGTTGGAGTAACAGTATTGGTTGGAGTAACGGAGTTGGTCGGTGTTACTGTAGGTGTTACGGAGTTGGTTGGAGTTACTGTTGGTGTAACGGTGTTGGTTGGAGTAACAGTATTGGTTGGAGTAACAGTATTAGTTGGAGTAACAGTATTAGTTGGAGTTACTGTAGGTGTTACGGAGTTGGTCGGTGTTACTGTTGGTGTAACAGTATTAGTTGGAGTAACGGTATTAGTTGGAGTAACGGTATTAGTTGGAGTAACGGTATTAGTTGGTGTTACAGTTACAGTCGGAGTAACAGTTGCAGAAACTGTTTTAGTTGGGGTAACAGTTGGGGTAACAGTTGGGGTAGGTGCTGGTGGTTGATTAAACACTACAGTCCAGTTGTTAGCTGTTAACGCCCATATCGCGGTTAAACCAGTGATAGAGGGAGTAGAGTTATTAATACCGTTTACATTTAAATAGGAACCACTACCTGCTACAGCTCCAACAGCTGCTGTAGTTAAGATGCTATCAATTCCTTGTTGGGTTAGCTTATTAGATTGAAAATCATAATTAGAAATGCCAGCTGGTGTTGGTATATTAATCGAACTTAAAGATGTACCAGTAACAATTATATAATCTAAGGCTGGATTAGTTGATAAATCTAAATAACCTGACAGTGGGCAGTTAGTAATTTCAAGATCAATTAAGGTTGTTACAGCCCCTATATCAAAAGTACTTAAGGCAGCGCAACTGAATAAGATTACAGTTTCAAGAGAACTTAAATGATCAAGGCTTAAAGATAATAAATTATTACAGAAGGATAGCTGTATTGTATTTAAAACATCACAATCATCAACATTAATAGTTGATAAAGGTATCGCGTAACACTGCAATAGAGTTAATGCAGATAGTCCAGACATATCAAGTATTGTTAGAGTATTATCAGCCCAGAAATGTAAATGTTGAATGTTATGAAGCTGAGGCTTATATTGCTGAGTAAAACTATTACCAACTCCACATGTATATAAATCTAATGTGTGAAGAGAATCTGAAATTCCTTCCTCTAAAATAGATGTAACAGCATCATAAGATTGGCTTTGAAGGTATAATGAATGTAAGTTGGAGTATGATGATAAGTTTTCTATTGAGGTATTTGTTGCTGGTGGTGTGTTAGCAACAATAGATAAAGAAAGAACATTATTAACATTTACAGCTGTAAATGTTTGTAAAGACATTGGACCAAAAACTGGAGGATCAAATTCTTCATTAGGTGACCACTCAATTTCATTTTCTGATGTTGGGAAGAAATAAAGCGGAGCCAAAGTGTTTATTCCAGAGTTATAATCCAATACTAACGAAACCATTCTTGGGAATATTTGAACAGCGCTAATAGCGTTACCGTATGCATCATAACCGTTTACAACAACGGTAGACAAAGCAGGAAAATTAGGATCATCATTATATAAGGGTACGTAGTTTGTAACCTGAGACAATTGAATAGGGTTAGGGGCTGAATAGTCCAATATTGTCGAAGGGTCAATCTTATAAACAAGAGAAGCTGTTCTTGGCATTACTTGTACGGCGCTTATAGCATTACCATATGCATTATAACCATTTACTACAACAGTAGATAGAGCAGGATAGTTAATATCATCATTGTATAATGGTACGTAATTTGTTACCTGAGACAATTGAATTGGGTTAGCCGCAACTTGATTCCAGTTTAAATTAGAAACTTCTTTTACTAGCTGAAGCTGTCTAGGGAATATTTGAACCGCACTTATAGCATTACCATAGGCATTATAACCATTAACTACAACACAACTTAACGGGTCAATACCATCTGTAACTTGAACATAATTAGCTACCTGAGAGAGTTGAATAGGTTCGGGTTGATCTACATCTAATTGAGTAACAACATCTGTAACCAGGCTAACTGTTCTAGGGAACACTTGAGTATGTACAATTGCATTACCATAGGCATTATAACCTTCTACAACAGTTGTAGATAATGCTGGAAAAGTAGGATCATCATTATATAATGGAATGTAATTCGTTACTTGGGATAGTTGAATCGGATTAGGAATTGTTGAATCTATAGTAACGTCATTACTATATCTAACTAACTTAGCTGTTCTTGGGAATACCTGTACTGCAGACAAAGCATTACCATATGCATCATAACCATTTACAACGATTGTGCTTAGTGGTGGGAAGGCTGGATCGTTAATTACTACATAATTAGTTACCTGAGACAACTGAATTGGTAGAGGTTGGTTAAGATTTAGATCTGATAAAATCATACAGTTACATATATTTATCTGTGAGGTGAATAAATAATTAAGTATATGAACAGCATTTTCGATGAGTATTACGAAATTCTAATCAAAGAAGCTATTGGTCTTAATGAAATGCCAGTAAGTCGCATTGCTTCCGACCTCACTTCTTTTAAGCCTAGCAAAGAGCAAGGATCTTATTCTATCACTGATGTAACAGGAGATGATGAAGAGAAGATCAAACAAGTTGTTATTAAGGTTGGAGAATACGTAATTGACAACCTCAAAGAACCTTCTACAGTATCTAGAAAAGAATATCAAGATGTAGTTGCTGAATTTATTAGAAAGGCTATTAATGATGTTTTCCCAGATTCCAAAAAGGCTTCAGGAGGCAAGCCTTTCACTGCCAGAGATTATTATGCTGCTAGATCTATTATCAAAGCTTTCGAAGATCAAAACATTATCAGCACAAGCTCTATGGGCGGTAAAATCGAAAAGGGTTCAGTAGAGAAAGATGAGCTACCTCAAACTGTTGCTGATATTACTAAAGATGTATCTAACGAAGTAGAAGCTAAGGTTCAAGACGATTTAGATGATACAAAAGAAAAGCAGGAAGAGACCGGCACTGAAACAAGCGAGATTGGTCTAGTTAAAGGGGACAAGTTCGAACCAACAGCTGTTTACTCTGTAGATGAAACTTCAGATCAGGAAAGCTTAAGCCCAATGGAGAAGTATGCAATTGACTATGTTGAACCTGAAACAAAGGGTGTTGATCTAGTTAAGATGCTTAAGAATTCAATTAAGCTAAGAAATAAAGAGTCTGAAATAAGAGACATTCTAGACACTCTTGTTAAGAAAGGAGTCTTGGCAAAGACTGGTGACGATGAAGATTCAGGTGGGGTTATTTCTAAGTCTGGAGATGATTCTGTAGAAGACATCTTGAAGAGCATGGGTCCAAGAGAGAATCCTGAAACTGGAGTTTTAGGCGAACTATAATAATTACTCTGTAATGGATATCAATAAAAAAATTGATGCTTACCTTCAAGAGGGTAAGCCCGTTGATGCAGACTTTATATTAGAAATATATAAACATGCTAAAACAACTTACTCAGAAGCTGAGTTCAAAGATGTCCAGAAAGATTTAAAAGTTTTAGTTAAGCTGTTGAAAAAGAGTGGGAAAGACAATACACTTGTTAAAATTAAAAAGTCTCGTTTAAAATGAACCAAGAAAAAAATCTTTCCTGGACTGACATTGAACATGCTGTAAACATAATTGTTAATAGAATCGGTAATAAAAAGTACGATTATGTCATCGGTATTGCTAATGGGGGTCTGATTCCAGCTACTTTAATTGCTAAAAAACTTAAGCTTAAAACCCTTTCGGTTGGTCTTTCTTCGTATATAGATAAAAATCAAACAAGTAATATAACTATTTGGTCTAATGTTAACTTTGTTCATAGCCCACCAGATCACTATGGCCATTGTTTAATTGTTGATGATATTAGTGATTCCGGTAAAACATTTACTCATCTAAAGAACTATTATTTAATGAATAATGAAATTCTAAGTGATACTGCTTCTCTAGTTGTAAAACCTAAAACAGCATTTATACCTGACTACTATGCCTTGAGCATTGATTCAGATGTTTGGGTTAAATTTCCTTGGGAGTAATATGGCTAATCAAAGAGACCTTGATAAGGCATACTTGCGTATGTGTGTAGAGTGGGCTAATCTTTCTTCTGCTAAGAGACGCAAAGTAGGTTGTTTAATTGTTAAAAATGGTCAGATCATCTCTGATGGGTACAACGGTACCCCTAAAGGTTTCGATAACAACTGTGAAGATGAAATCGACGGACAATTAGTTACAAAGCCTATTGTTCTTCATGCTGAAAGTAATGCTATTTCAAAATTAGCCAAATCAAATAACTCTTCTGAAGGAGCAACCTTGTATGTTACTTGCTCTCCATGCTTTGAATGTAGCAAGCTCATAATTCAAGCTGGTATTACTAGAGTGGTTCATTGTCACTTTTACCGTAATACTTCTGGTTTAGTGTTGCTTGATCAGGCTAATATTAGATGGGACTTCTATGATATTAAGTCAGAATTCTCTGCTGACCGTTCTCAATCGATATTGCATTCTTCTTCTCGTTTACAGGAGGATATGCAGCAGTTGCAGCAGTAGGTAATGTATTTTCTCTTCCTAGTATTCTAACATCATCTGCAGAAGCCATTAAGGTGAGAGGTAAATTTCTAAATTGGTGAGAGTGTCTACCAACGTTAACTGGTATCTTCTCAGTGAAGTAAAGAGTAAAGTTACAATCATCCCCACCACAGTTCAGAACTCCTTTATAATTAACATTAGGTAATACATAGCCTTCCAAAAATACTTCTTCTGTTTCTTGGAACTCAATTGGAGCAGTAATATGCTGTACAGTAAGTTCTCCTTCAACGTGAGCACTTCCAGCTACTACAATATTTTGGGTAATACCTAGATTACTATCAACTAATACCTGTTTACCTTGAGATTGTCTTAATACTAATATATCAGAAGAAATAGTTAATCTCTTTTGAGCATTAATGTTAACTTCATTATTAGAAGCAATATTAACTTGCTCACCAGTTAAGTTGGTAATAGACCCAGCTATATCGACTGGTCCATAAGACTTAAGAGCTAGCCCACCAGAACCAACGAGCACATTCCATCTATTGCAAATATTGAGATTATAAGTACCACCTGGTAAGTCTTCAACGTTTACATACTCCATCATTGGAGAAGCCTTTTGGCTAACAAATACTCCTTGAGCAGCTACTACTACTTCATTGTTTGAAATCTTACCAGCATTGTCGTATCTTATATTAGGTAAATCATTCATAACTAAACCAATTGTTTCTAGCTTGTGCTTAGTTATCTGAATAATCTTTGAACCACCCATACCCATCTGTTTTTCAAGGGTTGTAATCTCATTGATCTTAGATTCAAACTTTAACTTCAATTGATCTTTCTTGTCCTCTACTGCCCAAATACCATCTTGAGTAGAAGGCGAAACACCAGTACCATTACATACAGGGCATGGACCACTACCTAAAAAGTTTCTAGGAATAGCTGGTGGTTGTATTAATTGGGACGGAGTATTGTAGTTATAGACAATAATATTCTGACCAAGATAACCTGAGGCTTGTCTAACACTAAAGCTAGAATCATTGATCATATTATAAGCAGTAGTCCAATTACCACCCATTGGATTAGTTGCTGTTATAATAGCTGAGTTATTAACTGGTATATAAAGAGAGAATGTTTCTCTTCTGCTCCAAATTGCTGGTCTATTAGCAGCAGAACAAACCGGGCATTTAGAATATGAGCCAGATTGAGTCTGAAGAGGAGAAGTATATGGAAAGAGATTGTTAAAAGAACCTGTCTGATTGCATCTTTGAATCTCAAACAATTGTTTAACTGCTGCTATTTCTTCAGCAATGTCTTTCCATTGTTGAATAGCTGACTTATTAAAGTTACCGATCTTTTCAAAATGATCACCTCTAATAATTTCATCATGATCTTTTTCAGTATACTCATTCTTATAACCTCTAGTTGTTTCAAAAGAATCTGCAAGTGTTAAAATCTGTTTGTTTTGAGTATTAAGCTCAATAGTAGCCTGATTGTTCATTTCTCTGTATGAACCATTATAAGCAGTAGTTCTAATTGCTTCTTTATTATCAGTATTAACTACCTCTATTGTACCACCCTTTTGGTTTAATACCATTTTACCTCTATAGGTTTCAGTATCCGGAGAATACCCTTGAGCATCAGCTGGATTAACATTATTATAATCTCCTGGGTAATCTATTGGATATGTACCTGGAGCTCCTTGATATACACCTAACCAATCCTGAGTACCATAGTGGGCAGCAAAGACCACAGGGTAGTTAGCATCACCTTCTCTAAAGAATACCCAAACGTGTGCTCCAACATCAGGTATTGCAAATTGTCCTTTTGTACAATTAGAATAGGTATGAGGTTTGTATAAATGGGTATAAGGATTAATTCTATTAGGGTTACCTGTTGATACAACTCCAGAGTTAGTATTATATGTTCTACTAAATGCATCAGATGGTTGTAGTTCATTAACCTCATATATTCTACCATACTTCTCTCCTGTACCATCTACATTAAGAGAGTATTTAGAACTAGCAGATAAGGTTGGAATAGAAGTATCAACTCTATTAGAATCAGATATAGATGCCTTGTTATCCCAATTATAAAACTTACCAGAAGAGCCACCGCTTACTACTGGAAGAGCTACTTCAGCCCAAGGTAAGAGCTTCTTAATTTCTTCATTAATAGGTGTTAAGGAAGACTCAATATTATCTCCCATGAACCTAAAGTTCTTATCGGTATTTTCTTGCTTGAAGCTATTATAAACTGTTTGAGAAATATGAGGTACCCATACCTTTACTCTACCTCTCTTTTGTGGGTCGTTGTTTTGTACAACTATTCCGAGATAGTGACCAAAATATTGTGGTAGTTGTTTTCTTGCTGGGCTACCTTCTAATGCGTTAGAATATCTCATATCAATTATACTTGCTTCGGAACATTGCTATTTATAGCATCTTTTATCTTATTATAGGCCTGAGCTGTCTTGTTAGACACACCAGAAACTACTTTACCTGCTGTATCACCAGCAGCAGTAGCAACTGCGCTAGTAGTACTATCTATCTTATTATTAATGGTAGTTGGTAAACCTGTAACTGAATTAAAAAATTGGTTAGGAGCCTTAGAAGCAAAACCACTAGCTGACTTAACAATTTGATTCTCTAAATTATTAATTACGCTATCTGCAGCGACATTAGCCACCATATCTACTATTGGACCGCCTCTAGAGAGCTTCTTTTTGTTTCTAGGTGATAAGGTATTACAAATCTTGTTTACGTTTTTATTAACTTCTGATGTTAATTTAGCAGTATAAAAATTTGTATTCTTTACATCTTTAATAATGTCTAGTCTACCCGTTACAGATGTTGTTAGCTTATTTCTTTTAGTATCTAAACTTCCAATTAAGGAAATTTCAGCATTGAGGTACTTGTTTATCTTCTTAGTCATTAAAGCGGAGCCTGCAGCACCGGTGCTAGTTATAACACCATTAACGCTAATACCGTTATTAATGTTTGGAGTTATGCCACCGAATGGAATATTTGGAGTAGAAATATTATTAAGAAGAGAGCTTGTTGCGCTACGCAAACAGTTCTTAATGCCTAGTCTTAATGTACCTTTTATTTGACCAAGACTACTTCTTACTGCTGCAGAAGCAACACCAAAGCTTGCCTTTACAAACCCACCAGCAGCTCCTACTGCATTAGTTACGCCTCCTTGTATACTACCTCTTATAGTATCCCCACCAGGAATAAAATTAGAAGCTGTAGATCTTGCTCCATCAAAAGTTGATACAACAGCTCCTTTTAAAGAAGATGCACCACCTTTAACAAACCCACCAATTGAGCCAACTACACCATCTCCAGCTACTGCACCGCCAATGGCACCACCTAATGTATTAACTGCTACATCTCTTAACTTTGAATTAGCTGCGCCAGATAAAGCTGTTACCCCTCCTTTTACAACCCCATTAGGATTCTTCACGAGAGTCTTTACAGAACCTACTAGACCCTTTACATTTGCATTTATAGGTGGTAAAGGTGGAGCAGCTATGTTTAAACCGGTTTTAGCATTGAGTTGATTAGTCAATGATTGAGGAGCAGCAGCAACTTTACCAATCTTTGATTCAACAGCGCTGATAGTCTTAGTAATATTCTTACTAAAATTTACAGGATTAAATTTCTCAAATGCAGCCATTTAAATTATTTATTTGATTCTCTGAGTTTTGACACTATAATGACAAAGATGAATATCAAAGTATCTCATGAAGTTCCTATTAAGCTCCTTGATTTTTCTCGAAATTTTAACGATTACGATTACTGTCTTGTACATCTTCTGGACCAGAAACCGGAATATAAAAAGTATTACCAGTCAAGTAAGCTCTATGATCGAGAGCTACTCCTTGACAACAGTATTTTTGAACTTGGCAAGGCTTTCGATTCTGATAAGTTTGCTGAAAAGGTTGTAGAAATTGAACCTACTTATTACATTGTTCCAGACTCTTTGCAGAACTGTGATGAGACTGTTAACAACTTTAAAAACTTCACTAAGGAGTATACTGATCTACCTGGTCTTAAGATTGGTGTTGTGCAAGGTAACACTTGGCAAGAGCTCAAGTATTGCTATCAATTCATGAATGAACATGCAGACTATATTGCTATCTCATTCGATTATAGCTATTATCTCACTACTGGTGAGTCTGCTACTAATAATAAGCTTGAGTATTGGTGCACTGGACGTCAACGACTCATTGAGCAGCTCATGTTGGCTGGTATCTGGAACAATAAGAAGCCTCATCACTTGCTTGGCTGTTCATTGGCTAAGGAGTTTAAGGCCTATATCGGTCAAACATCTATTCGCTCTGTCGACACTTCTAATCCAGTTGTTGCAGCCTTGCATAATCTAAAGTATAATGGTGATCTTGGATTAAAGATTAAACCGAGTACTAAGTTGGCTGATCTTATTGATTCTGATGTTAGTGATGAGCAAATGGATCTTGTTGATTACAATGTTGGAGCCTTTAAAGAGATCCTTGGTCGTCCCACTGATAACTTCCTTAAAAAATTCTAATATATGAAATGGGTAGCTTTCTTCTCTAAGTCAGGCAGTGAGATTGCTGAGTTAAGCAATCGACTTGGTCGTTGGCCTGATCTTATTGTTACTAATCGTAAAGATCTTAATGGTTGCAATCCTGCAATTATTAAACGCAATATTGTTTTTATCCCTAATAATCCAACTGATTTAGATTATAATAGCGCAATCAAATTTACATTTGGAGATAAATTGTTTATTACGTTGCATGGATACATGCGTATTCTTCCAAAGAAGATTTGCGAAAGGTATGAGATCTATAACGGTCATCCTGGATTGATTACTAAGTATCCTGAGCTCAAAGGCAAAGACCCTCAACACAAGGCTTGGGTTAATGCATATAAGACTTCTGGTTGTGTTATTCATAAGGTTACTCCAGAGGTTGATGATGGTGAAGTTCTTGCTGAAATCGAAGTACCTATCAATGGAACTCTTGATGATGTAATTAGTACATTGCATAAGAACTCTATTGACTTGTGGGAGAACTTTTTGAGAGATAAACTAATAAGTGGTTCTAAAATAATAACAGATTATAGAGAGCTTATTATGGACCATGATTATTCTGTTGAATATTGTGAACAACATTATCCAGAGACTATGCAAGAGCTTAGACGTTTGCAAAAAGAAGAATTTAGGCTCTTCTGTAAAAAGCAGTTTGATTATGGTCCTGGTAATATCTCTGTAGGTCAAGATACCTCTACTGCAGATGGAAAGAGAGTTTCTCTCTGCTCTATCGTCTTTAGATGCAATGATAAAGTGCAGCGTTTGTTAAATCTTGTCGTCAAGAATAATAAGTCTGCTCAAAATGAGCCTGTTATGGATGCCTTTGAGGATCTTTCTCTTTACGGAAAGATTGCGAAAATAGTTGATAAAGGGGTGTGGGGCAAGTAAAATCTATGCATGAGAAAGCTGTTTACGTTTACTGGTGCTCAGAGTACTGGTAAGACTACTTTGCTTAATAAGGTTAAAGAATTGTATCCTAATCGATTTGAATACGTTAATGAGGTGACTCGTCGTATTCAGCGATTAGGAGTTTCTATTAACGATGATGCAAAGAACTATGATTTGACTCAGTCTCTTATCATTGGAGATCATTTAATTAACTACATGAAAGTACATGAGCAATGTGAAGAGAATGTTACTGATATTTTGCTTGATCGTTGCATTGCTGATGGTTATATCTATACAAAGTACTTCTATAAGCACGGCAAGGTTAGCTTAAAGGTTCTTAACTTTGCTGAGTATTGGTTTAAAGAATTAACTCCGAAGTATGATGTTATCTTTTATACTAATCCTAACGATGTAAAGTTAATTGATGATGGTGTTCGTAGTACTAAGGTTGAGTTTAGAAAAGAGATTATTGACTTGTATGAAAGTGAATTTCTCGATAAGTATGATAACATTTGTATCTTGAATGGTTCAGTTGAAGATCGTTTAGAGCAAATGAAGATTGGAATGTTGTATAGTCAATGCAACAACTGTAATATTATGGTTGCTCTGGATGCTAGCAAGCCCGTTCGGAAGCAAAATAATTACTCAGAATCTGCTGGACAACTGTGTGAAGGCTGCTATAATAAACAAAATTAATATGAGCGACATTACAAAACATCTCGGTCAGACTAGCGCATATAAGTCTACTTACGACAAGTCTTTGCTTGTTCGTGAGCCCCGTCAACGCAATCGTACCTATCTTGGTATTCAAAACGAAAGTCTTCCGTTCGTTGGATATGATATCTGGAATGCATTTGAAGTATCTACTTTGCTTTCAAATGGCTGCCCAGTTAGCTTGATTGCTAAGGTTACTTATAACTGTGATTCAGAGTTTATTGTTGAGTCTAAGTCAATCAAGCTCTACTTTAACTCTTTTAATATGGAGAAGCGAGCTCATATTAATACTGTTGGAGATGCAATTGAGTTCATTGAAGATACTGCTAGTGAAGATCTTTCTGAGCTTCTTGGTACTGATGTGTATGTAACTTGCTTTAAGACTAGCGAATATGTTGTGTCTGATAACCTTGCTGGATATCCAGTTATTGAGAATGAGGTTAATTTTGGTATTGGTACTGAGTTTAGTCAGTATTCAGAAGATGCTAACTTGCTTAAGGTTGGTGATGTTGTTAAGAAGCCAGTTAGTCAGTACTTTAGTTCTAAGCTTCTGAAGTCTAATTGCAAGGTTACCAGTCAGCCAGACTGGGGTGATGTTTATATCTATCTCAAGTCTGATAAGCTTGTTGATAAGACTTCTCTGCTTAAGTATATTGTTTCATTCCGTGATGAGTGTCACTTCCATGAAGAGATTTGTGAAGCTATCTATAAGCGACTTCAGGATGCCTTTAAGCCAGAAGAGCTGCTTGTGTTTTGCTTCTATGTTCGTCGTGGTGGTATTGATATCAATCCAATTCGAGCATCTCATATCAATCTAATTGATAACGATTTGATTGACCCGTTTAAGCCGTTCATTAGAACTGGTAGACAATAAAAAGGAAAGGCCGATCTTTCGATCGGCCTTTTTTATTAAACTACTATTGCTTCTAAGCTTAGAAGTATACAACAGATGTTGCTGGGGTAAAGGCAATGCCAAGACCCTTAACAACGACCAATGTATAGTACAAGTTAGCACCAAAGATGTTATCGACTACACCGTAACGTGTTAGCAAGCCAACACGAGGAGCGAAGTCGTTAGGACCGATTGTGCGTTGTACCATTACTGGGATGTATGGACAATAGATAATACCAGTGTCATAGAACTCTGGTCCCTTGTAACCTAAGAGAGCGTACTCAACTGTGGTACGTTGACCTGTTAGGTTTTGAGCATCGGTACGTGTATCGCGGTAGACTTGGAAACGACCACCAACTGTACCAACCTTAGCAACACCTGTTGGTTGAGTATTGACGTTACCATCAACAGTCATCCAGCTGAACTCTGGTAGAGCCTCGAGAATAGCGCAAACTCTTGGAGTAGCGATAATGAAGTTAGCAGCACCACGGCGGTTACGTACTGCAATTCTGTTGGCTTCTACGATCAACTTCTGATAGAAGTCGCGATTACGCTCAGCCAACCAGCGACCGTCAGCAGCAGAAGCTGTCCAGCTTGTTACGGAACCGTAAGAAGCATACTTCAAGCAGACTTGGATCATTCTAATGACCATTTCACGATCGATTTCAGCCTGGAGCTCATAGCTCATGGCGTTTGTCAACTCAGCATCGATATCGATACCGTTCATGTTCTTCAAGTCCTGCTCCAACTCAACGGACCAACGAGCAGCTAGTCTGCGTGTACCAGCTTCAACGGCTGTCTTCTCGAATGAGATAGAAGCTGTTGGGATCTGAGAAGTGAACTCGTAGTTAGCTAGCAACTGAGCAACACCTTGATCAGATTGGATAATCTGGAAGTTGGAGTTGTTCTGATACTGAGCCAAGTCAGCAGAAGAAGCACCAGTGAAACGAGTATCTAGGTATTCGTAACCAAGTTCACCAGAATAGGTGTGGCCGAATGTACCTGGGTTCTCAGTTCCAGCTGCTTGGATCTGCCAAGGATATGGAGGAGGATTACCGTAAGAAGCATCATTGTACTTACCTGGGATCTGGCTACCTAGTACGTCATTGTCGTACTTGTAACGTAGAGCGAAGGCGAGACCAACTGGACCACTCATTGGCTGAACACCGACGATTTCGTTAGTGATCAACTCAGGGAAGGTACGGCGGATCATTGGAATGAGGATCTTTGGCAAACGAGCATCACCGGTAGCATACCAGTCAGCGTTCTGATCGCCAGAAGAGTTGTTTACGGCAGCACCGTAACCACCCATACCACCTACAGCACCGTAAGCGTTACCGAATACGGATGTAGTAGAACCGGAGACGTTAGCCTGACCGGATTCCTCGATGCACCATCTCTCTTGGTTCTCAAGAAGAATGGCGGTGTTAAGACGTGTGTGATCGTCTTCGATTGTTCTCACGTTCTTGCTGTTAAAGTCAAGAACAGGTGACCACTTCTCAAGAAGAGCACCAGCTCTATCTGGAGAAATATATGACTGTGAAGGTCTGATATTTTTCATATGTTTATTTATTTTTAGACATTATATGATGTCAAATCATAATCAGGCTTATGCCTCAATGGAAATTATTTATTAGTGTCTTGAAAGTTCCTGCATGTACAACTTCAATGGAGGGTGGTCAGCGGTAGCTTCGGTACCCTCTTCAATGACCTGTGAATTTTCTTCAATTACAGGACGATCAAGATTTCTAGAAACAGACTGGGATACAGCATGCTCTGTCAATGTTTCGAGGTTCTTGCTTTCTTGCTTCTCGAACATCTTGCATGTGTAGTCATAGTTCTCTTTGATGAACTCAGCAGACTTGCCTTTGAATACCTTGGCCAAATAAGACTTCTTATTGGTTGGTAGACCAGCTGTCTTCTGTTCAAAAATTAAATTAGAGCAGGCTCTATTGAATGACTCATTGAGTTGCTTGTTCTCAGCCTTGAGAGCCTCAATGATCTTGGAGCTTTCGTCAATCTTTTGCTTACCATCCATAACAGCCTCGCGAATGGTTTCTTTACCGAGCACAAGATCAACAGATAGCATGCTACGTAGTTCGTTAAGAACTTGAGCAGAGCGTCTGTTCTGTACAGCCTCTTCAATGGCTGTCTTTGGTAGATTTTCATCGAGGTAGGCCTCGAGATATGTTGAAATAGATTCAACAAGAGATTGTTTGAAAGATGAAGCATCCTCATTAAGAGCCTTCTCGTACTTGCGTACAACAGCCTTGAGTTTACCAGCATGGTTTTCGTTGATTGCTTCAACAACCTTCAAAAGCTTCTCGGAGTGGTTACGGTCAATAGCCTCAACGAGCTTCTCTACCTTAGCAGAGTGATCTTCGTCGATTTGTACCAATAAACTCTCGAGTTGCAATTTTGCACGATCTTCAGCAGCCTTGTTTACTTGCTGCTCGAATGCCTCGGAAATTTGGTTTAGTGATTCCTCACTAAGAATATCCTTGGTAACTTCCTTTAATTTTTCAATTAGAGCTGACATATGTTAAAAAAGTGGTTTTTCTAAAGCTGTTTTAATACGGCTTTTAATCTTATTATCTAAGACTTGTTGTAAATATTTATTAGCCTCTGAGTAATTTTTTACCCCAACGTGCTTAATAAATGACTTAATAAGTTGAGTGTCCATATAATTATTTAAGCTTATTGATAAAAATTAATACTTGCTCTCTCAAATATTTATCGACCTCTTTGCGAGGTAAATTACCAATAGACTTCTCGAACCTATTATAAGCCTCTTCCAACTCACCAGTATCTTTTAAAATCCATTCTTTGGATTCTAGAATACCGTTTACAAATGCTTTTGGACATGAAGGATCTGCAACTACGTCAATAGCAACAAGCTTCATGTTCTTAACTCTATTAACATCTTCTTTAATAGAATCTGGCTCTAACTGACCCAAACATCTTGTTGATACTCCAGGAGTTACTCCATCATCAATAAGATTTTGTACAATCTTACCCATTGGTGTACTTAATACTAAGGACTTACCAACAAAGTAATTACCTTCTTGTCTTAAATTTTGAACACTGTGACAGGCTCTTGATAGATCGATATCAACAGTAGTTGGGTGGTTTAACTCCCCTAAGGCTCTTCCTGACTTAATCATTTCATCGGAATATCTCTTCACTTCAGAGACCATTTCCATTAAATCATAAAGACGTCTATTTTTATTGACTTCATTGGCCATCATGAAAGGTCCTTCAATGTACAATCTTGGACCTTTTCCATCACGAAGATTTTTCTCTTCTTTTATATATGTGAAGCTGCCAAAGTCTGGAGTCTCAACTAAAAGTCTGTGTGGCATATAGTTATAAAATTATTTATAGTATTTGTTGATATTTTTCAGAGTTTTTTTATTTTCCTGTAACAATTCCGGGTATTACAGGATACTTTAATAATTCAAAGTCTTGTTTAAAGAATGTATTAATAAAATCTATTGTACAAGGTTCAATATATTTGATATATGAAGTAGATGGGGATATAGACTTTGTTTTATTGGCATAAGGTAAAGTACCATCAAAGCTAAGTTCTCTTGCCATCTTCTTAAAATCCTCGTTAAGAGTTTCCTGATGCAAAACATAATCATATTTTATGTCTTCAAAATATGCTGCTTGAGATAAATCAACCTTATCAACTAAGTAATGTTTTTCACACCAGAAATGAAACCACTTCTTAAAAAATTGTTCATTACAATCTTCTTTTTTTACTTGATAGAAGAATGAAGAAATACATTTTGTATAAGGGTTTCTTACAACTACAAACTTTTTATAGTTCTTAAATCTCTCAGGATAAAAATGTTTAATAAGCTTTGGAGTATAATGCTGAGGAGCAAAAAATCTGTCACCAATCTTTCTTGTGTACCAGCTATAACCAGCTTTTTCATCTCGCTCTTTTGCAATACCAAACTTCTCTTCAATTGAAGTACCGCCACACTTGGGTATATGTACAAATAATAATTTGTGTTGATCTATAAATGGCATATTATTTCTTTGGAAATAGTTCTTTTTCTGTTAAGATTAAAAAATCGAAATCTTTACCCTCACACCATTTTTTAGCAGCATCCCATTTAGCCATATTCTTAGCATATGTAGTAGCTTCGGTTACATATGTGCTTTGCTTTTTATTACCGTGCTGCTTCGGTGGTTCTGTTTGCTTAGAGGGTTTTATTTCAACAAGAAACTTCTTTACTGTCTTTTCGTTTATTCTATAAACAATACTATTGTCTACATAGTACTTGTGAAATTTATTATCGAGGGGAGATTTATAAGGGATAACAACTGCTTCAGAAGTCCATTCTAGTACTCTTGGATTGTTATCACACCAACGGAAAAAATATAACTCGTAACTGCTCCTGTAAACAGGGTCTTGTGTACCAAGATATTTTGCCCTGTTTACAGGTTTGTAAATTCCTTTTTTGTATTGCCCTACTTTGAACATTATCCAACAAAGAATAATGGCGGTTCGGCATCTCCGAATCCTGCTGTAGACTTTGTGAACAATTGAGTTTCAAGTTTTTCTTTCTCTGCTAAACCTTGACTCAACATGTCGTTATAGTTTACAGTACCACCACCGAATAAACTTTGTCCGGCATATTTACCTCTTATCTGGCCAATTGCTATCTTTGTGAGCGCTAATGAGTATTGCTGTACCCAAGGCTCCATGACAATGTATTTTAATTGACGTTCAACGTAACAACCAATTAAACCAAACCATTGGCTTGTCACTGTTTGTATAGATGGGTCTGGTAGAATCTTTAGGTATTGAGTTCTTGGATCAAAATAGAAATAATAATACTGAGTAAGAGTCTTTGCTCTTGTGCTCATATACATCTGAGTAATATGCCAGCTAACTAGATCAAAGCCGTAATTACCAAGAGCATAGTTAAAATAGGTCTGTTGAGCTAATGTTTGTTCAATAGTAAACAATGTATTAGTGCCAGTAGTAGTACCTTGCTCAAGAGAGAAAACATCAACAACCTTTCTATAATTATCTAAATCATAGTCAAAGTTCGCTGACAAAGCACTCATCAAAGGAGTGATTGTAAACAAGGTATCTAGCTTAACACCAGCATTTGTATCATACAAAGCACTATTAAAAATAAGATACTCTTCAGTATAACCAGCATATTTGGTAAAAAGCTCACAAGCTATTGAAATATTCTCATATACAATGTCTTGAGTGACCTCTAGTTTTAGCACTGGCGCTCCCAGCTGGAAGCCAATTCTTTGAGCTAATCTTACATAAGAATTTATCTTAGTGTCGAGATTTGTGTTATAATAATATGATGCTGGGTTACAAGGTATTGACATATGTTAATTAGGTTGGTAGAGCAGAAGCTTCAGCGCCTGGGGCTGGGGTTGGGACAGCAGCCTCGCCACCTTCTGGAGCTGTACCAGGAGCAGGAGTACCACCTTCAGCGCCAGGTAGAGGAGTAAATGCAGGAGGAGCGCCACCAGGAGCACCACCACCGCCACCACCTCCGAATCCAGCAATTTGACCTTCTGCTGAAGTAGGTTCAGCTTGTTTCTGTTCCCAATCTGGACCAGAATTAACAATCTGTGCAAGCTCCCATTTCAAGCCAGCATCCTTCTTGAGCCACTCTCTATTAGCTTTAATATCAACATCAGACCAGCCCAAGTACTTCTTCATTGCAAAAGAAGTAGAAAACATTTCATTAGAAGATACTTGACCGAAATTTGCAAACTTAAGTTCAAGAATTTGGTTCTGTCTTAGTTCGTAGTAGTTAGTTGGTGGTACGAATTCTAGTTGAACATCACTCTCAGCAATTTCATATGTCTCAAGCAAGCCCTTGAGCTTAAGCTGAGTAATAAATGCTGGGCGCAAACCTGCAGCAAATGTTCTTTGCAATCTAATAATGAAGTTAGCAAACTTTAGCTCTTCTCTTAGAATTGTAGCAGAGTCATTAGTTGTATCTTCTGGGTTTAGTCTTGTTACTGGTACTTTAAGAGACTTGTAGAGCTTCTTAATAAAGTAGTTCAAGTCATCTAATTGACCTAAGTTCTGTCCAGCTGCTAAGGTTGTTACGGTTGTACCTTCACCACCTTGTCTCTTAGCAAACCAGAATGCATCCATCATGGATTGTGGATTGTAAGTCAATACAGGAGAGCCGTTATAGGCATCATAGCTCTTCTTACTCCAGAAGTTATTCATCAACTTCTTTAAGTAGGCTTCTGCTTTTGGCTTTGGCATGTCACCAACGTCAACGTTAAACACCAATCTTTCTGGAGCTCTTACAAGACGATAAATGATAATAGAATCTTCAATCAATGATAATTGACGATAGGCTCTTCTAGCATTTTCAATGAATGGTACACGAATTGTCTTTGATTGATTCCAAATACCAGAGTTGATATAAAGAATTTGATTCTTTTCCATTGGTATCAACTCGAACTTACCAGTGGTAGATTGTCTCTTGCTAGCTTCTGTCTTGGAATTACCAGCGAATGGCTTGCGTAATAGGTAACCCTTAATAAGAAGATTCTGAACGTTTTCGTAAACAGGGTCAATTAGTTCGCATGGGATGTTAATGAAACCAAGAATACCTTTATCTGGCTCTTTTTGACTGACTACGTTTTCAAAATACAACTCACCATCCATTAAGAGCATTCTAATATACTCCCAACCTTTACCTTCAAGATCTAACTTCTGTAAAAACTTTTGTAGCTCTTTGTTTACAATTGTTGTAACCTTTTCATCATGCTGAAAGTTACGAAGATTGAGCTTTACAATCTCATTATGTTCATCTTTATTAAGAAAAGCATCACAAATTTCATCAAGAGCATCAGCAACCTCAGCGAACTGAGCCATGATTCTGTATTCAAGCAAACGGCGAGTCTTATCAAAGTCGACGTTGGCATACATGAACTGGCTATAGTTCTTATCAATAGTAATACCACCCATTGGGTGTGTATCCATCTTTGGTGTTGAAACAGCCTGGCGATTTAACATCTGAGCTTTATTAGAGCCCATTCCATAAAACAACTTATACTTTGGGTTAATTACATCTAACGGATCGACATTATTCAAAGGGGATGTGTAAGGTAGCTTTGAATATATCATATTCATTACTTGACCCATTGTGTCGTTTTTTGATGAACCATCAATTGCCATAAAATTATTTATTGTTTAGAACAGGTATTTCAATTTATTCTTACAAATGTGTAGGTGTTGGAGTAGGAGTACCGCTACTAGTTATTGTTGGTGTAGGAGTTAATGTTTTTGTTGGTGTTACTGAAGGAGTGAAACAGAATGGGAATACATTAGAATTAATATACCCACCACCAGTCATTACTGTAAACGATGTATTGATATCATATCCTAACCCACCTGGCTTGTAAGCGTAGTTAATTACACCTTGAGGAGTCAAGCCTTGCAAGTACCAACCATTAAGGGATGGTAAGTAAGTTAAATGAGATGTTGGGATTATATTGTTTGTATATTGTATTACGTCATCAGTTACTCTATACAATACACCGTTAATATATAGCGAATAAGTTAGTCTACCTACAAATGCTAAGGTATAGCAACCATAAACGCAGAAGTCATTTCCGACACCTGTAATAATAATTGCATTACCAATTGTAGGTGTAAGTCCTGGAGTGGTTGTAGGTGTAGGTGTAGGTACTGGAGTACTTGATGGAGTACTTGATGGAGTAACTGTAGGAGAAGATGTTGTTGTTGGTGTAGGTGTTTGTGTAACTGGTGTAGGTGTAACAGTTGCAGTAGGTGTAGGTGTAACAGGGTTAACATCAAATACTGTAATACCATCGGAAATACAATAACCTGACTTGTTAAATGTAATGAAATTAATCTGAGTACCACCTTCGAAATTGCTTAGTGGTGGTAAGGTAAATAATACTTTTGTATTTGAAATCTTTGTAAAGTTAGCAATTCTTACTGCAGAAATTGCTGGATACGCATTAGTAAGATTGTAAACAGTTGTAGGTAAGTATCTTAAGGAAACAAGGTTCTCAGGAGAAAAGAAATCTACATACTCTGTTGTTAATGGAGTAAAGAGAGAGTTATCATTAGCGCTAAGATAAATGTTATCAAGGAATAAGAAGTTACCTGTAATTGTTACATCTCTATAAGTCGACCTCTTACCATATCTTGAATAGTGAACATATGAGATACACGGCAAGGCTGAAACAACAACAGTTTCAGTAAGATTAGAGCTTGCTGGTAAAGAATAAGTATTTCCTGCAGAAACGTAATCTGCAGTAATAAAGATTGTCTCGGTGAGATTAGAGCTAGCTGGTAATGAGTATGTACTGCCACCTGAAACATATTCCGAAGTAATTAGAATTGTTTCAGTTAGATTAGAACTTGCTGGTAAAGAATAAGTATTACCTCCAGAAATATAATCTGAAGTAATAAGAATCGTTTCAGTTAGATTAGAACTGGCTGGTAATGAGTAGGTATCCCCACCAGAAACGTATGCAGCTGTGATGTATATCGTTTCGGTTAGATTCGAACTATATGGTGGGTAGTTTGTAGAACTCATTTTTAATATACATCAAATCCAGATACAGGTATAAAATTTGCGTCGATTACGAAAATATTGTTAACTGGGCCTTGATCTTTAGGAAATAACCAACCTTTAATTGTAAAAGAAGTATCAGCAGCAACTCGGTAAGGGGTTGTACTGTCAATATCTGTAGGATATGTCATATTTAGACTATCTGACCATAACACCTCAGTTCTTATTTCTTGTGGTACTTGAACGAAGGCTTGAGGTATTTTCCAGGAAATAATTACGTACGGGTTGCTATAAGGTACAAAGTTACTGAGTATTTGATCCATATCAGTTTGATATTTTGTCAAAATACTCATGTTAACTGTTATGTTAATTGGTACTGGTTGAGGTAAGTAGTCAGTAGTACCAACACCGTTATTGGCATAAAAAGAACCTAAAATCTTATTAAAGACTCTTGAGCTATCTCTCTGAATACCTCCAATAGTTACTGCAATAACTGGTAAAGTTAAATGCATTGACTTGTTAACTAAATCTTGAATTACTCTTTGTTTCGGAGCATATACGTACGATACTCTTAACTTTTTCTCATCAGGTACTCTGTCTTTATCGTACCTATTTATAACTACAGAGTTAAATGCAGCAACAAACTGCGTAATCAGATCTTTTATCTCAAAATAGAATGGTTGATCTCTCACAGAAATATTTATAAATTGTTCAGGCTTTTATATGTTGAAAGTTCTATTTATCAACAACTTCTCACAACCAGACTATTTATCTAATATGCTCTACATAGGGCTAGCTGATAGAAAAGATATTGAATTGTACACATATGCTGCTCCTTTTCATCTCTTAAAAGGCATAGGTTGGGATGATAAGTTCGTTGTTAATAGCAAATGGGAAGGTATAGTTAAAACTCCAGGCTTTACTGTTTGTAGTAAAGTAAAGAAAGGCCCCATTATAGACTTTCCACAAGAGATAAGAAACAAAATCTTAAACAAATTCTATGATAAAGTAATCTTTTCTTCTGTGTGGAGAGATCAAATGTTCTTAGAAGATGTGCTAAAGGCTTATAAAAAGAAAGATATTATCTTTATAGATGGAGATGACCACGAACTAATTTTAGAGTCTATTATCTCAAAGGGTATCTACTTTAAAAGAGAAATGGTAAGTGAGAGAGCAGATATAAAACCAATAGCAATGGCAGTACCAGATGAAGTTTTAATGCCATATATACCATTTAATAAGTCTCAACTATTCGGCTGTGTTTATCCTGGCAAACCAGAAACTTATATTTTTAAGAAAGAAGATACTTACTTTTACGACTATTACAAAGCTTATTACGGGGTTACCTTTAAAAAAGGTGGTTGGGATTGTTTAAGACATTATGAGATTCTAGCTAATAGATGTATACCTTATTTTATTGGATTAGAAAATTGCCCGAAGAATACCTTATTTAATTGGCCAAAAAAGCTTATTATTGCTACTAATGAGTATGCGAAAAGCTGTATAGTACCTCTAGAGTACGATATGCTTCTAGAAGAACTATACAGCTATGTGAAACAGAATATGACTACTAGCGTACTAGCTAGGTATGTTATTGAAACCTCTGAATAAAGTATTGAGGCAACTTGTGCTTACACTTCATAAGTACAAACTTAATTGTACCATCCAAGATATAAGTATCGCAGTGATCCTGTTCAGTTCTAATACCACGACCACAAGCCTGCACAAGACTACTTAGCATCTTATTTTCATACCAATCAGGATCGAGCTTAAACAAAGTTTCAACTCGCTTAGAACCAAGAGGCAAGTAAGGTAGCTTCAATACAATTTGAAAGCGAGCCAGTTCATCCTTAAGGTCAACACCATGTGTCAATGACGGAGACACAAGTACAGTTGGCTTATCAGACTCAACATGCTCTTTAACAATATCTTCGTTAGTCTTACCTTGCTCACGATAAAGCATTCTATCACCATGATTATCGAATCGAGCCTTTACATACTCAGTAATCTTAAATGAATGAGTATGAACGATACCCTTGTCTTCTTTATACTTGTTAAGTAGCTCTTCAGTAATATTACATACATGAGGCAAGTTCTGCTCTAGGTTAGCATGATTAAGCTTGTACTTAGTATGAACATAGATAGGAGCTTTCTTAGGATCAAACGAAGAAGGCATCTCAATATATTCATACTCTTCAATGCCAAGACTCTTAGCAAAGTTAACTGGATCAATAATCGTCGCAGACATCAGAATTACTTTCTGACCATGATCAAAGATATGACTAGAAAGCTTATCAACTTTCAACGGTGAGAAGTTAACAGCAGTAGCAGACTTCTCAATAACATACTTGCAATCATTCCAATGACCAACAACAGTCTTAACTGAATGCAAGACATTATTCAACCCACGAAGCTTGTTCTGCTGAGACTCTGTAAGCTCTTTCTTGTTACGCTTTTCAGTCAAGATTTTAATCTGCTCTTCAATAACACTCAAGAGATTAGTAAGCCACTCAATGACTCGATTAGGTACATCAGTAGCTAGCTTCTGAGTATGAATACCAAGCTGAGCCAAACGCTCATAGCTAATATCAAAACCAAATCGCTTAACCAATTCATCTTCAAGCTCAGCAGCCTCATCACAAATCAAAAGCTCTTTACGCTTAAGTTGATCTGGCAAAGCCAAGAACATGCTATAGTTAAGAATGCCAAAGTTACTAGTAACAACTCGATTACGAGCTTCATAGTATGGACAAATACACTTCTTCCAACAATCATCCTTTATCTTACCAACAACAACACAAGGAGCGATTTCAACATCCTTAGTCTCGTCAATAGTACATTGATAGTTAGACTTACCTTTAAGGATATCAGAATCGCTAAAGAACTCTTTATATTGGTTCTGAAGGTTCTTAGAGATAGTCAACACCATTGAACCGAAAGGTTGCTGCTTATCAATCTCTTCTTGATTAGAGAACTCTCCGGATTGATCCATCTGATAGATGGAATACGAATCTACCAAATGCTTGAAGTCTTTGCTGCAAGAGTCAGTCAAGTTAGCTACTGTACGAGAAATATAAGACTTACCTGACCCGGTAGGAGCACACAAGATAAGAAACTTTTTATCTCCACGAAGAAACTTCTCCATCTTTTTTAAGACAGCAGCTTGCTGTTCTCGAGGAGTGTGATTGCTTGGAAATGCTGATAGGATGTCTTTCTGTTTCACTACGTTTAGTATAGTGTCATGAAAAATGAAAAGCAAGCTTATTGTTTAAATATTTGGACTTATAAAGCTTAAAATATTCGTCGACTTTAATTTTCAGAGTGATGTCATCTGTTAGGAGCTCTACTTTGTAGTCGAATATTATCTCGTTAGTAGCCTCTGATTCTATAATCTTGAACGGTAAAGGTATTTCCAAGTACTTGTTTTTATTATTTGAATTTATGCAAAATACCAAATAATACTCTTTAGGAGCAAATAATATGAACTTACCTGTTCTCAATACCTTTTCATTCAAAAGAATTTTAATATTCTTCTGAAAGTGCTTCTGAAGTTTTTGCTCTAGTACAAGACTATCTATCACAAATATTAATTATTCTAGATACGCATAAAGTCAATTTTCTGCTTCTCTGTCATAAAGGCTAGTTTCTCATTATAATACTTCCAAAACTCATCGTTAGCCTTTATTGTTGCAACTACCTGACAGGCTGCAACATTTATTTGACGGTAATCCTGTTCAAATATATCCCAAGTAACAACCAAGCCTTTTAATTCCGGACTATAATCTAACTGCTGGTGAGGTGGTCTGTAGTTTAGAGCTACTCTACCTTTTGTACTGTTTAAAAGAGAATAGCTGTTAGTGCAAAGCATTCTTCTAAAAAGAGGTTCGCCAGGCTGCGGTCTGCGCCTGGCGAATTTAAGCTCAACTACGTTTTGCTGTAATAAGAGTTTTAACTGATTTAGGCTTACTTTCACCTAATTATTTATCAGACAACAGTAGAAGCAGGTTGCTCTGCCTTTGAACAAACACCGAAAATACGAGTCTCATCCAAGAAGATAGACTGCTTAATCTTACCCAATCCCTTAACAACAACATTAGAGACTGGAATACCTTTGTCATTTGGAAAGCAAACGTAGTCGTCAATCTTAACATTCTTACAGTCTGGACCAGCAAGAATAATCTGTCCAATTCTCCAGGCAGCCTTGGTGTGATCAATTGGTACAAGAATACCATTTCTCATAACAGTTTGATTACTATCAGGAGTATCAACATAACGGACTAGAATAATATTGTCAAGAACCTTATCGAGAACAAAATCATCAATAAGAGTGAATGTATCACTGGCGTGTTTATCAAAGTTCAATGCACTTGTCTTTTGCATATGAACTGGAACTGGAACGTTCGTAGGAAGTGTTGGTACCATATTTGTATATATTATTGTAAATTAATTTTTCAATTTATTCGTGCTCTTTATACATCTTAATCTCTCTTTGCGAAAGTTCAAGATTGCGAGCTAGCATTTCTAGATTCTCATCTTCTTTAGTCTTCTCTTTCTTTATCTTCTTGATATATTCAATCTTCTTGTATCTCATTTTTGGAATAACATTCATAAGAAACTTATTTTGTTCATCCTTAGACAAGCACATCCAATAGCGATTAGAAGTTTCATTAACAATAGTAGCGACTTCACTACTATGCATACTCAACCACCTGTTAATAAGAAAAAACTGATACTCCCGCTCTTCTTCAACAGAAATATCAGTCTTCTTTTTTAACGTAGTGATATTAGTGATAATATCAAAAATCGTCATTAGATAACCTTACTAGTAGCAATAAAGATATCATCAGTAGTAGCATAGAACATCTCAATAACCTTCTTCATGAACTCTTCAGCTTGCTGATGAGTCAGGTTAGTTGAGAACGCAAAAGCTGGAGCCTTCTTACCAGCAGTAATATTAATCGCAGTATGACCAAGAGCAGCACCATTAACCAAATGAGTAATACTCACACTAGCCTTACCCTTAGGTTGGATAATACCATGCTGGTTATGCTCAGCATGAACAATCAAGTCATCCCCATCAACCTCAATAGGTTTATTGATAATGGAGTTAAGGATATTAGCAATCTGAGTATTAAACAAACGCTGAAATGATACAGCCGCAAAAGAGTCAATATTAGGGATCTCCCAACAGAAGTTAATTGCGTCATCACTATAAATGTAATCATTATTAAGAATATCTTCAGTATCAATCATACCTTCAGCTTCAACATGCATTGGAGCACGAAACGCAACAATGTTGCCGATAGGCAAAGTACGGTCACGGAAGTACTTATACGCAAAACGCTTATGAATCAGATTACCGTCGTAGATCGGAATATTATTCAGTATCATGCGTTGATTCTAATATATTTCTCAGCGAGTTCAACTGATACTTTCTCAAGTTTTAACTCTTCTAGCAGCTCCAAAATTCCAACATCTGTACGCTTTGGATTTCTGCAGTCGTAAAAATAAAGATAGTCATCAATGTAGACTTCATTTTCTGCAAATGAAGGTATAGCCAAAGAATAGAATCTATCTTCTTGATCATTCATCTCCGGGAAGAGAATCTTTAAGGCAATAGACTTCTTAATTGGAGTCAAATGATTAGGGCAACGATAGTAGGTTACTGGTTGTGGTGTACCATCGATCATACCCATTTTGTGGCTCCAGTTCTTATGCTTCATCGTAATCTCAACACGTCTAGGAGTCTTACCATTGAAAGTAATAATACTGTTAAACCCAACAACATCAGGCTTGCTGTCAGTTGCTTCGAGAATTTTTTTGACATAATTTTCTGAGACCCAATCATCGTCATCAATAAAAGCAAGATACTCTCCTGACGCATTGTGAATTAAGTCATTACGCTTCTTACCAATAGTTAGCTCGCGATTATCTTTAGCTACTAAGATTTCTACTTCTGGAGTCAATTGAGACTTTAATCTAGTTTTCAAACGCTCAAGAAAGGTCTCTCTACCCTCAACAGTACAAATAAGCAAACTAAGTCTCTTATGAGGTTTTGGAATAAATCTTGTATTCCATTTCTCCTTAAAAATCTTATGCTGATAATCCATATCACACAGCTTGCGATCTTCTTCTTTAATTGTACCATGAGACTTGCTTAGAAGATGATGAATGTGAGCGCTAGTACAAAGACCGTGTTTAATGTTATATGAGTTATACATTTCTACCCAGTCATTATCTTGATAATAAAAAGCGAACTTCTCATCAAAGCTACCTAAGATATCAAAAAGCTTTCTTCGGACAATGAAACTCCAACCAGCAAACTCATAAGAGGTTCTCGTACCAACATGTAATTCTTTAAGAGAGCTAAACAGCGATTCAGTGTGACGATGCCATTTGCGATCAATCGGGCTAACTGACATTAGCTCAGGATCAATCTCAAATTGCTTTGCAATAGCTGTAAACCAGCCCTTGCTATAAATTACATCACTGTTAGAAATAAGAACAAGCTTATTTTTACCTTCTCTCAAACCAATGTTTAAGTACAAATTATAATTAAACTTAGGTACTTGTGGTATAACAAACTTAGCCTTAATTTCGCTCAAGCGTTGTTTAAAGAATGTGTTTAACTCTTTAAAAGATTCAACAACTACGATATTAAACTGGTGTTCAGTTTCAGAGTTATGAATTGAATCAACGGTTTGTTTGAGCAAATCAAACATTTCGTTGTTGGTAGTATTACTTAAAATTATTACATCGACGTCCATAGAGATTTGGTCTTAATTGCCTTTAGTCTTTGCAGAACGACTTCTTGCGAAGTGTCAGAAATAGATACAGGAGAATTTTTGTATATCAAGCTGAAGTAATTTGCTCCGTCTTGTATATTCTTCTTCCAGTCTTTTCTTGGGCGTATAGTAGAGTTATTCTCTGAACAAGCCAACTCATCAAGATAATCGCAAGAGTTAGCAATATCAGGCCACCACCAATAGGCTGGTAAATAACCGTTTAGAACAGCTCTATAACTGTGTTCTACGTGTTCCCAGGCATTAACAAAGGTCTCATCAAACAAACCAATTCTCATTAGGAGATCCCTGCTATAGTAGCAAAAGCCACCTACACAATTAGGGTTGAAAGCAATTTTACTTTCTTTATATTCAACTACACAGCGAGGGTTTGGTGTCTTATCTTTCTTATTTGCTGGTCCATGATAACCAAACATTAAGTGTTTGATTCCAGAATCCTTACTAGCTTTTAAATAGGCATCAAAGACATTTGGGTCTTTAATAATGATATCATCTTCAATAAGAAAGATATCAGTACATCCTTCATTGAGCAAATGAAGCATAGCTTTATTTTTACTCTTACCTACACCGAGATTCTTTTCGTTCTTTATGTAGGTTAAATTTAACAAATCTACTATTTCAGGGAGTGGTTCTGAACCATCGTCTATCAGAACAACCTCATCGAGTTTGCTAATCGGTATAGATTTAAGTACCTGTTTAAGAAAATCAGGTCTGTTGCAGGTTATAATTCCGAGTCCAATTTTAGTTTCTATCATCTTGACAAGTCCATATTTGAATGTTAAAGCGGTTATTTTCCCAAGGCATAGCTGAGTCACAAATTACTTCTGAGCAAGCGTGATGCAATCTAGAAGGGAAGATACAAAGGAAATTATTTTTAAGAGGGTATTCATAGCATTTACCCTCATGCATAAACAACTGACTACCACCCTTTATCAAAGATTCATCTCTAACAAGAGTATATGACATAGTAAACACAGGAGTCATAGCAATTTCTTTACCGCGAATAGAGAGACCATAAACTCCATCATCAGAGTGCCAGTTGTAATAACCTCCATTACCATAGCTTATGATATGAGTACGCCCAGTCAAGCCATATCTAGCTCCGAGCTGAAATTCTCTATTCTTACAAGAACCCATAAACTTAAGAATACCTTGATGAAAGAAAAACTTATCAAGATTGTTTAGAGCGTATCCAGCTGGAATGTTAGGGTCTGGTAACCAGATATCACTACCCCAGCAAAGGTGATTAAGGTTATTTTTAGTTGTTTCAAAATCAGTAGAAGTGTTTTCGAGCTTTGTTGCTCCATCACCAAACTTCCAAACAGGTGTACCAAAATACTGTTTAATATCTGACATTTCTTTAAAAATGGAGTCTACAACAGCTCTTGGCAAGAAATTCTCAGCCCATATAATAGGTGGGTCTGTCTCCTCGTGTAGTAAGAACATACATTTTATTTTAAATGCTAGATTTGGATTTTCAACTAAATATACGTATATATTAAAGATTATGTCATCTAAAAACACAAAGGCATTTAATGTAGCAGAAAAGTATGAGCTTTCTGAAAATCACAAGAGAATTGTTGATGCTATATTAGATAGAGACAATAAGCTTATCTTTATTGATGGGCCAGCTGGTACAGCAAAAACATATTGTGCTGTATTAGCCGCCTTGAAACTAATCCAAAGAAAAAGTTTTAAGAGCATTCTATATTTGAGAAGTATTGCTGAGTGTTCAAATCAAAAACTAGGAGCCTTGCCTGGTGAATTACATGAAAAGATTGGTCCTTTCGGTGCTCCATTCTTGGAAAAGCTTAGTGAGATGATTTCTGAGGCTGCTATTACTAAGTTAGCTTCTGAGAGTGCTTTAGATATTCAACCTCTTAACTTCTTGAGAGGTACAACATTCCATGATAAGATTGTGTTGTTAGATGAGGCTCAGAACGCTGAACTTGATCAGCTTATTATTGTTCTTACTCGTCTTGGTGAACATGGTAAGCTAGTTGTTATTGGAGATAGTAACCAAGTAGATATTAGAGACAAGAAGAGCTACGGTAACATTGTAGCTAAGTTTAATAGTGACGATTGTAAGAGTAACGGCATTCAATCCTTTACTCTTACTGATGAAGATATTAAAAGAAGTAAAATCTTAAAGTTTATTGTTGGTAAACTTAATGAACTTAAGTCTAACCGTTGATGTGAAACTTAAGAGCTTTGGAAATCTTTTCCATAATCTTTTTAGGGTGATTACCCTCTTTTAAAAGACGATTGTATTCGCTTTTAAAGCTCTTAATAAACTCTTCAGACAACTTTAAGTTTCTAGGATAAAATAATCGAGACTGTGTTCTTAGTGGAGCATAGTTCTCGAGTAGTTTATTGAAGTTGTTATTGAATTCTTTCATCATAGTATTTATTTTTGGCAATGAAAATTTAAAAACCAATTAGCCTGAGCCTTTGTATGAGCTGTGGCTTTCTTGGTCTTTAACTTTCTAGCTTTGCTACAAGACATTTTGCCCTTACCAAATTTCTTAGTAGCTTTAGCTTTAAGAGTACCTTTACCACCCTGCGGGGTTGTGCGGGTGGTCTTTTCTAGAAGAGTTAAAAATCTCTCTTTGTACTGTATCACTACTATTATTTATTCTTTTTAGCCTGTTTTGGCTCAGGTCTTGCCAAAGCTTCTAGAGCCTCAATGTCTTCCATGCCTAGATTTGGATCGTTAAAGATGTTAGCATTAGGGTCCATAGAGTCACCATCAGCATCCAAATACAACTTCATAATCTGGATACGCTCATTACGCTCACCGAATGTCTCAATAATAGGGGGACGATCATCAGCGTGGAAATAATTAGACTTAGGGTTGTCTCTATTTTCCATAGCAAACACCTTGAAGAGGTTGTCAATCTCAACTCTCATGAAAGGGTTAGCGTCTCTCATGGCATCATCTTCCATATCTGGAGTCTTTGCTGCTCTAGTAATTGGAATATAAAAGATAATATCAATATGCTTCAAAGCATCTCGAACAACTGGAATACACTTCTTAATGAAGTCAAAATCAATATCTCCAACGTTATGATGATAAGCCCACATTGAATAAACGAGATTATCTAGAGGGCAACGGTCAAATACAATCTTATCTCCCTTGCGAGTCTCTTCTAGCTGCTTAACCATGAAGTCAAGAATCTTCTGTTGAGATTCTTTTGTGGTGTTTGAGCTATGAGGTAAATTACCTTCAACAAGTACATCTCTATATGTCTTTTCTGGAGATTTATAATTAGTCCACTCTGCAAGAAAGTCTTTAATCAGGGTAGATTTGCCCATGCACTGGGCACCGGAAATGGCAATTCTCATGATACTATTATATAGTTCACGAAATAATAAATCTACTAGAATGTAAACATTGGTGCTTCGTTCATGAAGAATTTTACAGAGTCAACATTTAATAGAGATTTAATCATCTGTTTATCTTCTTGAGTAAGCAAAGTAAACATGTTTCTATATGTTTCATCTGCAATGTTAAAGTTCTTACGCTTACACATTCCACAGCTAGTTTTTCTAGCCGTATTAACAACCCCCATAAAGCTCTGAATTTTAGTGCTAGTAAAGTGAGTGTTATTGGTAGCTAAAAAGTCGTAGAACTCATTAAAATTTTTAAATGTGTGTTCGCTCATAGTTCTAGTTTCTTAATTAACAAATATGAAATATAAATTCCATACCAATACAACGGTACGTATAAAACATCTGGAATTATACCAACAGAAAATATAAGAACAGAAGACCAAAAAGATAAACAAAATGGGCAGGCAATCAGGCTTGTAATTAAGTTTTGATTCTCTGATTCGAGAAACAAAGGGAAGTCTATGTTGTTAAGACTACGTTTCCAACGTCTTACAACCCCTAAATGATTGGCTGTTACAAAAGAAAGAATGTCTGGAATAAGACTTGTGTCCTTCCAGACATATATCAACAACGAAAAGAAAATAACTAGACATACGCTTAAATCAAAAAAGCTCATATGTCTAGTTATTATTTTGTATTAGACTTTCAAGGCCTTATTCCACAAGACCAACTGCAATCGAGGACTAAAGTTAAAACCCTCTTTCTTACATACTTCAGCAACCCAAGGAGCTACTGCATTATGCTCATCACGAGAACCACAACAAGGCATCAGCCAAACTGAACGCTTATTAATATTGAACTCGTTAACATACTTGTCATAGATCTCAGTAACGTCAAAGTCCTTAGCAATAACAAACTTAAAGAAAGAACCATTATCTTTATGAAACTTAATAACTTCTGGATTGTATCTCTTCTCAGCAGGATCACCATTACTAGTCAGCTTAGGAGATACAGTAAACGTAGTCTTACTATTTTTATACCAGAACGAGTCAGGTTTAATAGTGCAATTAGTTTCGAAGTCAATTCTAGGGAAGAACTTATACTTATCTTCAAAAGCCTTAATAAAATCAATCAAAGACTTTTGCTGAATAAGAGGCTCACCACCAGTAATCTTAAAGACATGATTAGTCTTAAGCTTCTCGATATAACCATTACTTTCAAGAATCTCAAAGATCTCCTCAAAAGACCTCTTATTCTTCTTAGACCAGCTAACATAGCTATCACAACCAAACGGTGAATCAGGGGATTTAAACCCGATACACGTCAAGTTACACATAGCCAACCTCATAAAGATACTCGGATAGCCAACCAAATGACCTTCACCTTCTACAGTTTCAAAGACGAAGTCATCAGAGAGAATTAATGAACTCATAATTCAATGATATAGGAATCACTCTCGAGTTCAAGCCCATTTAGTTCCAAAGTCCCAAGTAGAGGGTCTATTCTTACCACCAACAGGGACACCAGTCGGAGGAGTAGTAGTCTGCTTAGGAGTAATCTTTACAGGCTTATTAGTCTCATACGGCAAAGCCTCTGTCTGCTTAGAAGCAGTTGGAGTAGGAGGAGTCCAGGCAGGTTCAGCGGTCTTACCTTTCTTAGCCTTATTCTTCGCAGGAGCAACAGCCTCAACTTCATCTGCAACTTCTGCAAGAGTCTCATCTGCGCTTTCAGCAGAGTAAATAGCAGAATTCTTCTCATGCTCAAACACCTCAACAGAGTGAGCGCGAACACGACCATTAGTCTTATGCTTTACGTAGCTATCAGCAGCCTCGAAGCAGTACTTAGCAAACATCTCAATCCCAACACCTTCCTTCAACAAAGTAATCTCAACAGCTCCAGCCTTCTCAAGAGCCTGAAGCTCCTTTAGAGCAGGGTCCTTATCAGAAATAACGAGCTTATGATCAAACTGACCTTGCAAATAGCCCTTTAGTTCGTCGAAGTCACCGAAATCGACAACCCAGTTGTTAGTGTCAAGAGTCTCTGCAGTAAACGTAAACTTACCAGTCAAACGATAACCGTGAATAAATCTGCAGTGAGACTTTGCGTTTGGCTGACGAAAAGCAGCGCTTCCGAGTTCAATAACCTTCGTGGAATAATATCTCATACTCGAATATGTTATGAACTTTTTTCCTAGAATCAAGCCTTGACTCAAACGAATTTTACTCTATAATAGGCGTATGAATGATGAGATTAGAGAGAAAGATTACCTCCTCCCGACTGCTAACAGCTCCATGGCTTTGACTGAAGAGCAGAAGCTTGCTATCATTGATAAGGGCGCAAAGGCCTATGAGGCTTTTCTTGATGCTCTTCGCATTGATTGGCGAAATGATCCGAATAGCGCTGGTACTCCTCGACGTGTTGCTAAGTCGTTTGTGTTTGATTTGATCTCTGGATGTTACGAGGCTCCTCCGAAGATTACTTCATTCCCTGCTGATGGTTATGATGGTATTGTTTCTCAGACGAATATCCCATTGACTAGTATGTGTAGTCACCACCACTTGGCTTTTACTGGCTTGGTGCATGTTGCTTATATTCCTAGCCTAGAAGGACGTGTTATTGGTTTGAGTAAGCTTAATCGTATTGTTGAGTTTTATGGTCGTAGACCTCAGATTCAAGAAGGCTTGACTATGCAGATTCACAAGGCTATTAATGAGGTTTGTGAACATAATAAGGGTGTTGCAGTCGTTGTTAAGGCTCAACATACCTGTGCTTGTAATCGAGGTGTTAGACATCAAGGCTGTTATATGGTTACTTCTAAGCTGTCAGGAGACTTCTATGATGATGAGAAGACTCGCAAGGAGTTTTACGACTTTATTAAGATGGCCGAAGAGTAGTCTTTCTACCTGACTGCAGTAAATATTACTGTATGTCAGGCGCATTTGAACATAAAATTTTAACAGTTAGTCAGTCAAAGCAAGCCGGTCTTCTTGGCCCAGCGAAAATCGCTGCTAGTAAACCCGATACAGGTGTTACTATTGTCAAGAAGTCGGCTTATTTTGTTATTAGAGATTGTGCAAAGATTACCGAAAAGTATCTTGTGCACCATGTTTGGGGTGAGATTAAAAATCCAATTGATAGACTCGAAGGAGCTTTTACAAAAGCAGAGATTGAGGACTTCTTGTCTAGAGCTAAAAGAGATACTGAAACACAGCAATTGTGTTCAATTATTCTAGAAGATATTCATAAGAAGAATAAGCTTGAAAATACAGGCATTGTATCTCCTGTAGTTGATGCCCCAGTTGTTAAATTTGACTTTACCGAATTCGAAAACGATAAGATTTACGGAGATTACGACAACAATATACCCTCTGCAGATGTAGTAGAGATACCTTCTGGTGTGTTACCAGAAAAAGAAAAGTCAACATACGAGCTATTTCTTGAAGCCTTTAAACCTAAATCATAAATAGCGATATGAGTGATGATACATCTTTCGATATGGAGTTACCAGACATTCCAATACCTGGTCAAGAAATTAACACTGACATTGAAGATAAGATTCCAGTAGGCTTTAAGTTTAGCTTTGTTGGTGCTGGTCAAGGTGGTTCTAGAATTGCTGAAACATTTCACAAGCTTGGTTACAAGAGAACTTGTGTAATTAATACTGCTCAGCAAGACTTGGCCACTATTGATGTACCTAACAAGCTAAAGATTGGACAGGACTCTGGTGCTGGTAAAAATAGAGAAGTTGCTAAGCAGGCTCTTATTGAGCAAAGAGAAGATGTTCTAGATCTATTCAGAAAGTCTTTTGCTGGTAATTTTGATCGTATCTTTGTATGTGCTGGTGCTGGTGGTGGTACTGGATCTGGTACAACAACTGAGCTCATTAAGATTGCAAAGGACTATCAAGACTCAATCAAGTCTACTTCAAGCAAGGTTGGTGTATTTTTGGCTCTTCCTAAAAACACCGAAGGTAAGAAGTGTGCTGAGAATGCTCTTAAGACCTTAACAGAGGTTCTTGAGCTCGTAGATCAAGGAATTGTTTCTCCATTGGTGATTATTGATAATGAGAAGATTAATACAATCTACCCAAGACTGTCTATTAATCAGTTCTGGAATACTTCTAACAACAGCATCTGTTCTCTCTTTAATCTCTTTAATACTATTATCACAAAGAATAGTAGTTATACGTCTTTTGACAATAAGGATTATAAGACTGTTCTTGATAGCGGTATTATTGTATTCGGAGCAACACAAGTTACTCAATGGTCAGATGGTACTGAGATTTCAAAGGCTATGAGAGATAATCTCAAGAAGAATATTTTGTCTGGAGGCATTGATCTTGGCACTGGTAATATTGCTGCTGCAGTTGTTGTAGGAGATTCAAATGCTCTCGATAATATTCCACAAGAGTATCTTGATCAGGCTTTTGAGCAACTAACAAGAACTTTGAAGAATAACTCAACTGTACATCAAGGAATTTATAAAGGTAACAAGGCTGGCTTGAGTATCTTTACTGCAATTGGTGGATTGGGTAATCCAACTGCTAAGCTAGAAGAGCTTAAGAAGCTTTCTACTTAGCACCTTTGAGGATGTCAAATAAAGCTTTGGCATCCTCTTCACTTGTATTTGGCGGTAAAGAAGATCTAAAACTCTTATAATCACCAGCTTTAGCGAGGGCTCTTACTTTAGAGCCCTTTACTGTTGATACATCGCTAGGATCAATATCACCTTTCATTGCTCTTTCTCCACCTAGAGCGATAACACCAATCTTTGTACCATCTCTCATTGGTGTCTTAAATGTCTCTTCGTTATCAACCTTACGGTCGCTACCACTTACAATACTTACAATAGGGTACTTTAAAACATTGTGAAGATATCCTGCAGCATGTTGAGGTGTTGTAATTCTATCATTTTCAACTACGTTAATATCTTCGTAAGTTGGGTTGTTCTTAAATGCAGATAGTCTAGCTTTATATGGTACTGTATTCTTATCTCCTTTTTCACTTGGAGATAAGAATACATAAAAGTCTGCATTATTTTTATCAGCGTAATCTTTAGCGAGTTTAATTAAGTAGTCGTGACCAGCGGTTGGTGGGTGCATTCTTCCAAAGATAAAATAAGCAGCATCCTTTTTAGGTCTGCTAATAAGATCATTATGGCTAACAACTGCCTCGACTATATCGCTAAATTTTTTCATTATTCGTCTCTTGTTTCAGCTGTATCAGTTTCGTTTGGAATCTCTAACAAGCCAGCGTCGTCAATAATCTTCTTTAATACATCTAGCACTTCTTCTGCATTCTTGGCGGTAACTTTCTTAGTTAATAGATTAGTTTGAAAGCCGCTCAAGTCAACTGTATTAGGATCAAGCCAGAAAGCTTTCTTAATAAGATTGATAAGATAGATAACACCTTCTGGTGTTGGAGTCTTATCCTCAGCTTCTGCTTCTGTTTCATCATCAATTGGAGTTGTTGCATCTGGAGGCATTGGCATATCCCCAGTAGCAACTGATTGTGGTCCTTCTGGAGCATCACCAATTTGTGGAGATGAAGGAATTGCAACTCCACCGCCACCACCTTGCTCGTTAATCTGCAAGAGGTATTTTACAACGGTAGCATCAAATGATGAAATATTAGGCTTGGGCATAACTTACTCTAGGTCTATTTGGATTATTTAATGTTTCTACATTATCGCTTACAACTGTCTTGGCTAGATTTGTTTCTTTATCTTCTTCTGGCTTTAAAGAGCTAACATTGCCGGTCTTTTTAAATCTTTCCATACCTTTAATTTTAGCAACGATTTCTTGCTCGGGTTGTGTTAAAGGCTTGCCAACAGCTAGCTTGTTGATGGTTGTTCTGATGTCACCTTCATTGTCTTGAAGTTGTAGCTTAGCAATTGATCTTGGAGTACCCGCTCTAATCTTGGTCTTATCAAGAGGCTGTTCCATATCACCTGTATCCATGGTACCAGGCATTGGTCTAATTGGGCTAGCATTAGGATTGATTGCAGTATTTCCAGACTGACCGAATGTACCAGTGGAAGCATACTCAAGAAGACCGTAGTATTTATTTAGAGTTTCCTCAAACTTACTCATACTATTATTTATACAAACCATGCTTTACTTTCAGATCGTTAAAGTATTCTTCTGATAGAAACGTGAGTTTATACTTCTTAGCAAAGGCTTTTATACTTCTAAATGAAAAGTCTTTCTTATTCTTTTTATCTATCTGGATTTTAAGCTTTTCTTTTAATTCCTGCATTTCACCTGATGTAAACTTGTCATCGATACATTCAAACGGAAGTTTATCACAGTAAAACACCAATGGCAATGTTTTATTAAGTCTGTTTATTAACAGCTCAATTTCTTGATCAATTAAAAATTTTTGTGGGTTATAATAAAATATGTAGGAGAAATATGTCTTTTCTTTATTATAGATATCGCAAATTGTTTTTATGAAGTTATGGTAGAAGAATTGTTTATGATATTCTTTTGTTATGTCAAACAATTCATTATAATACTCTACCACTTCATTAACTGTTTTAGGTATTACTTCAGTTTCAATAAGATATTTTAAATCTATTAGTGAAATAGTATTTAAATTAAGACGCTTTATATATTTCTTCTTCTCCACAACGAGATTGTAACACGTATTTTTTCTTATTCAACTGGTTTCTTTAAAAACTTCTTTAGTCTGATATTTATAATTCCGTTGTAACAATTTGGGTCAAACAATACTTTGCTTTCCATTTGAAGACGAGCCTCCTCATACGCACAATCCCATTTAGATTTAGCCATGTAAAGAATCTCTCTCTTGAAGTTTTCTTTGCCAAACTTTTCAATATCATTTAAAAGCTCTTCGGATGAACCCCAATACTGTTTCCAATCAGAAGATTGCTTTTCATGCCGCTTATTCTTCTTGCCTTTGAGAGGAGGTCTCTTTAGAATCTTCCAGAAGAACTTTTTACCGATGTAGTATTTACCAGTTGGTATGTATGTTATTTTATAAACAAACCCAACATAATCGTCTAAATTAACGCCTTCTGGTAGAACCCATTCCATATTTTTTCTTTTTCTTATTTAATGGTTTAGGTCTTTTATTCAATCTGGTTGAACCTTTAGGGAACGGTTGACGAGCATCATTGCTTGCATACCAGTCAGTTGTTTGAATAGCATTACCGTAGCTACCCATACCACCTGGAGCATATGCATTACCGAAGGATGAATTAACACCCCCAGCAAGGTTCATCTCTGAAAAGAATCTTTTAGCGTATGATTTCATTATTTTAACCCTAATTGTTTAAGTTTATTTATAACAACGTATTGCATTCTTTCTTTTCCTGGAAATAATCTTCTTGTTATTTCCGCAACAGAGCCACCTGTATTATTATAGAGAGACTTTAAATCTTCGTCAGATATAGGGACATTTGGTATTTTGGTACCAACGTGTTTATGTAAAGGAGAAATATAACCCAACTTTTTTAATCGATTGTAAAGAGTCGGCTGTGGTACCCCTAATCTCTTCGCCATGTTTCTTAAACTATCGCTAGGGTGAAGATTCTTGGCCATGGTAAGTAACTCTTCATCTGATTTACCTCCTAACACACCTCTACTTCTACCTAAAGCTCCTTCTATTTTTTGACCTAACTGTTTAATTCTTCTATAAACTGTTGGTTGAGGTTTACCAATTGCTTTTGCTACTGCTGTTGTTGTACGTAATTTTTTGTAAAGTTCAATTAACTCTTCATCAGTAACACCTAAATCTGATCTTGGTGCTCCTTTATCTGATGGAGGGATAGGTGTTGGTTTGTATGCTGGTAATGGAGGTAATTTAATATCTCTTCTGACAGGCCCTCTTGGTTTTTCAAATTCTGTAATACCTAGCTCTTTTAATTTGCTTTTTAAAAATTCAAATGGAGCGTTATAATATCTTGACAAATAACCTATGGATGGATGAGCATTCCATGCTTTTAAAAGCTCTTCATCAGAAGGAGTATTAATACGCTCTTTAGCTTCTGTTATTAATTTTTCAACCAATACATCGAAATTCACGTAATTATTTATTGGCTTTCTAAAAAATATAAGCTATAATTCCTCTATGAGTATAGTTGCGGATGAGACAGTATTGGAGAGGTACGGCAAAGAACTTAACGATTTCTGTACAATAAACGAATTTACTGTCAAAGAAAAACAGCTTCAACTGCCAGCATTTAAACATTTGTTTGTTGGCCGTTTAATTAGACACAAAATTTATGCTAGTAAGCTGAAGTCACAAAAAGAAAAACTCAGATCTGAATTAGCTGCTGCAGCTGCAAAGGCTGCTCCTGTTGTATTAGACTTTTCTAAAGTAGAAAAAGCTATGGAGAGCAACGAAAAGATTGTGGAAATAAACAATCAGATATACTATAATACACTCATTATAGAGTATCTCGAAAAAGTAGAAAAAGTTCTTTCTTCCATAACGTATGATATAAAGAACATCGTCGAGATAATGAAACTTGAAACTACATGACGGTCATAACCATTGATGTTGATAACAGACGAAATACTGCTCAATTAGCCGGAGACTTTAAAGCAGTACGTGAACACTTCTCTGTAAAGAACAAGGCTGCTGTCTTTGCTCGAAAGAGAGGTTTCTTCGCCCCTGAGCGAACATATGTTATAACACCAACTGGTAGAATTGAACCTCATTTTCATACTGTATTACAAAAGTTTGCTGAGCAAAGCAGTGAACCATACGATATTAAACTAACCGAGAGTTTTAAAAAGCTCTTCTCTCCCAAACTAAAACTAGACTATCTTGATAAGAAGTTACGTCTTGATTTGCGTGACTATCAAACTGAGGTAGTCCAAACTGCTCTAAAGGCTGGCTTCGGCATAATTGAGTTAGCTACTGCTGGTGGTAAGACTCTTATTATGTCTTCTTTACTCGAGAACATTTACCATCAGAACCCTAACTTTAAATGCCTTCTGATTGTACCTGATCTTGGTCTAGTAAATCAGTCTTTTAATGACTTTAAAGACTATAATGTTAGCTATACTTATAGTACTTGGACTGGTAGTTCAGCCTTAGATTTAAGTACCAATGTAATTATTGCTAATATGGGTATCTTGCAATCTGAGATATCCGATACTGAATGGACAGAGAATGTAGATCTCCTCATTGTTGATGAGGTGCACAAGGTTCGTAGAGGTAACAAAATAAACGATCTGCTAAAAAAGATCTATACAATTCACAAGTTTGGCTTTACTGGTACTCTTCCGGAAGATGTATTAGATCAATGGAATATTTTTAGTAAGTTTGGCTCTGTTATCTATTCCAAGATGTCTCATGAGCTGAAGGCTGAGAGTTATGTTACGCCTGCTAAGGTAACTGGTCTGGTATTAGACTATAAAAATTATCCTGAGTTTGTTAGAACTAAAGATAGTACTCCAGCTGATGAATATATTCACGAGTTAAGGTTTCTTATTACCAATCAATTCCGCAATGGAGTAATTAAGCATTTGTGTGATAAGTTCGATAACAACTCTCTTGTATTGGTTGACTTGATTGATCACGGTCAAGAAATTTATAATGCTCTAACTAAGGACTCCACTAAAGAGGTTTATTTTATTAGAGGAGAAGTAGAAGTAGAAGAGCGTAAAAGAGTTCAGACTTTAATGGAGAAACAAACTAATATCTGTGTTGTTGCTATCTCTAAAATATTTTCGACCGGTATTAATATTAAAAATCTTCACTATTTAATCTTTGCTGGTGGTGGAAAAGCGAAGGTAAAGATAGTACAATCTATAGGTCGTGGATTACGTTTACACGAAGATAAAAAAGAGCTTATCATTTTCGATATTGCTGACAACCTAAAGTATGGTATGCAACATTATCAGAAACGAAAGCAATTATATAAACAAGAAAAAATTCCACACACCTTTATTAACTGCCATGAAAAGTAACTTACCAAAAATTAAGAAGCCAGAAACCTTTGTGATGGACCCATCTGCAAAGCCTCCCAAAGAACAGTTTTATGTTGACCCTAAAGAATTCTATAGACAAATTAAAGACTTTTACAAGAGTGGAGAAATTAACGACTACTTGGCTGAGTCAATTTATAAAATCGCCAAAGGTCTTTCTTATGCTCCTAATTTTATCAACTATTCTTACCGTGATGATATGGTTGGTGATGCTGTCGTAAAAATGTATACAGCCTTGAAGAATAAGAAGTTTAATGTTAAGACTAAGGATAAAAACGGCTACAATTATAATCCGTTTAGTTACTTTACAACCATTGCATTTCACGCATTCATCACTAGAATTAAGAAAGAAAAGAAAGAGAAAGACACCATAGCTTTGTATCAAGAGGCTCAGTTCAGAGAAGCTATGCAATCGCTACCGAATGGGGATTACGTCTATATCGATCCTGACAAGGAAGATAATTATAACGAAGCTTAATATGACTTTAAAAAATTCTAGAGTATGCTGTTTTAGTGACCTGCATTTAGGAGTACATCAAAATTCTTCTCAATGGCATGATATTGCTATTGAGTTTGGTAAGTGGTTAAAGAAGAGTCTCAAAGATCAGGATATCAAAGACATTATTTTCTGTGGAGATCTCTTGCATTATAGAGATGAAATCGCAGTTAACACTATTCAGGCTACTTCAGAGTTCTTAAATCTACTCAAAGAGTTCAACATAATCATGATACCTGGCAATCATGATTGTTACTTTAAGAATAACTCTTCTGTTCATTCTTTGTCTATCTTAAAAGGACATAAGAACATTACTGTGCTAGATAAACCAACTACGGAGATCTTTTTTGGTAAGAAGCTAACTTTTGCACCTTGGGGTACCGATATCACCGAGATGCCAGCCAGTGACGTTATCTTTGGTCACTTTGAGATTGCTACTTTTAAGCTCAATGAGACTAAGATCTGTGAACATGGCATGACAAGTGAAAACTTATTAACAAGATCTCCTTTGGTTATTTCTGGCCACTTTCATACTCGTCAAGAAAGAGAGTATAGCAACGGTAAAATCATTTACCTTGGCTCTCCATATCATATGGACTTTGGTGATACCGGTCAAAGAGGCTTTACAATTCTTAACATTGACAATAATAAGATGGATTTTATTGTTAATGATGTATCTCCTTCTCATATCAAAGTTAACTTGTCTGATGTAAAGAGTGATAATATTGAGCTCAATAAAAAGCTAATTCAAAATAACTTCATTAAGGTTATTGTTGATGTTAATTATAATTCAGAAGAAGTAGAAGAGCTAATTAAGTCTGTAAACTCTATCAAGCCGAGTAGTTTAACTGTTGATTATAAGTATAACACAGCTGTCCAGAAGGTAGTGAGTGATGTAGACTTTGCTAGCGTCGATGTTGCAGACGCAATAAAAGAGTTCATTAATAAGCTGGAAATCGAGAATAAAAAGGATATAATTGATTACACTCTGGAATTATATCAGAAAAGTAAATGAAACACGTCAACTTTAAAAATCTCACCATCAAGAACTTTTTGTCTGTTGGTGAGAAGCCTGTCGAGCTTACTTTTAAGCCTGGTCTCAATATTATTACAGGCATTAATAAAGACAAAGAAGATCGTCGCAATGGTGTTGGTAAGTCTACTGTTGCTGACGCTCTTTACTTTGCTATCTTCGGTAATACTTTGCGGGAAATTAATGCTAAGTATATCAAGAATAATCTCACTGAAGGTAAAGTTAAAGTAGCTCTCGAATTTGAAATTGTCTCTAACAACGTTGTTTCAGAAATTTACGTAGAGCGAACTCTTAATCCTGCCAAGGTCTTCTTGAAGATTAATGGCGAAGATAAGACACGTGACAGTATTGCTAACACCAATACCTACATTGAGAGCCTGCTTTCTACTAATGCTGATATCTTTCAGAATTGTGTTACTCTAACTATTAATAACACAATTCCTTTCATGGGTAAAAAGAAAGGGGACAAGCGTAAGTTTATTGAGAGTATCTTTAATCTTGAGGTCTTCTCAAGAATGTCTGATAGGCTTAAGGCTGATATTAACGAAGTTAAGAACTCTTACAATACAGAGTTTACTCGCCTTTCTACTCTTCAGGCTAATTACAACAATCTGAATAATCAAAGTGAAGGCTTTGAAGAAGATCGCCGCAATCGTCTTGAAAAGTATCTCAAGAGAAAGAAAGATAACAATGCTGAATTGGCTGTCATTGAAGACTACTTGAGAGAGTTCAAGGATGTTACAATTGCACCTATCAAAGAAAAGATTATAACTGCTAATGATAATCTAAAGAAAGCTGATGCTAAGATTAATGAGTTCTATACTAAGATCTCTCAAAAGGAGACTGAGATAAACCATCTTAATAACAGATACAAGACTATTGGTACAAAAGAAGACAAGTGTCCAGTTTGTGCAAGATCTATTCTTGATCATGATCGAGACCATATTGATTCTGAAAAGCTTCGTATTAGAAATGAAATTGAGCAAACTAAGACAGATAAGTCTAATTTAGAAAAAGAGCTTACTCAGTTTGATGCTGTGAAGGCCTTTATCTGTAAGCAAATTAGTGACTTGAATAAGAAGCTCAAAGAAGCTGAACTTGAGCAGGTTAAGTATAAGAACAATCTTGAACGTAAAGAACAGCTCAAAGGCTGGCTTAATACTCTTGATGATGATATTACTACTGTTTCAAAGCAGGAAAATACCTATAACAAGCTTGTTCTTGATTCTAAGGCTAATATTACAGAGAGCGAAACTAAGATTGACACTATTAAGAACTTGTCTAAGGTTCTTGACAATGTTAAGTTTGTTGTCTCTGAAGAAGGTGTTAAGTCTTATATCATCAAGAAGATCTTGCAATTGTTTAATAATAAGATTGCTTATTATTTGAGCAAGTTGGATTCTAACTGTGTTCTTACCTTTGATGAGTACTTCGAAGAGAAGATTATCAATGACAAGGGTATTGAGTGCAGTTATAACAATTTCTCTGGGGCTGAGAAGAAGACTATTGACTTGGCTTGTTTGTTTGCGTTTATGGACATTAGACGTTTGCAAGGCGATGTGGCCTATAATGTTTGCTTGTTCGATGAACTGCTAGACTCCTCGTTTGATGAGAAAGGTGTAGAGTTGGTGCTAGATGTACTAAAAGACCGCTCTGACGTGTATAGCGAGTGCTGCTATATTATTTCTCACCGTAAGGAATCTATCAAGGCTGCTACTGGAGAGATTATTTATCTTGTGAAGTATAATGGTCTAACTCAACGTATGGAATTCACTGGCTTGTGACGGTAAATAAAACAAATGATACGTCCTGGTTTTAACGTTCTTGGTCGACCAACTCTCGGTACCCCTCCTGTATTTTCAAACAATAGTATTGTAGAATACGAAACAAAGCCTCAAAGAAAAGATCTAGTACAAGCTGAAACCCAGCTGCCAAAGAGCGTAAACTTTTTGGCAGATCATTCTGGTTGTGGTTTCTGGAGATTGTTCTGGCCAGCAGATCAGCTTAATTCCCGAATAGAGTCAGTTGTTATGAATTCATGCCAGATGATTCATGACGAACTTTTCTTTAGCACTCTCAAGACTGTTCGTATTCAACGCCAGGCTACTGAGAACCAATACAGATATGTAACTTATCTCGAGAGAATGAGAGATAAGTTTGGTTTCAATCTCGCATATGAGATTGATGATATCATGTATTACAAGGACATTCCTGAGTACAATAAATTTAAGCCTGGCTTTAGTGATCCTAAGATCGCTGAATTCTGCACAAAGATTATGCAGACTTGCGATGAGATTACTACTACCAACAAGTACATTGGAGATTACTATGCAGATATGACTGGTAACAAAAACGTTACTGTTATTCCAAATTATCCTCCTCGTTGGTGGATTGGTAATCACTATGATGAGAAGAAGATCAGCCAGAACTTTGATAAGAACCGCAAAAAGCCTCGTATCTTGTATGCTGGTTCTGGAGCTCATATTGATGTTGAAGGTCGTTGTAAGTTCAAGGATGACTTCTATCATATTAACGAGGTTGTACGTAAGACCGTAAACGAATTCCAATGGGTATTCTTTGGTGCATTACCAATCCCATTGGTTGATCTTTACAAGGCTGGGAAGATCGAATTTCATAACTGGACTAAGCTTTATGACTTCCCTGAGAAGATTGCTAGCCTAAATGCTCAATTAATGATTGCTCCATTGCAAGAGAACGTATTCAACAATGGTAAGAGCGATATTAAGTTGATTGAGGCAGGCGCATTTGGTACTCCTGTTATTTGCCAGGACTTGGTCACTTATAAGGATGCAGACTTTAAATTCAAGACTGGAGATGATTTGGTCGATCAGATTAGAAAAGTCTTGAAGCATAAGGATGACTACATGAAGTCTTCCAGAAAGCATAGAGCCCGCTCTGAAAAGCGTTTCCTTGAGAATCCAGAAAATCTTGGAATGTGGAAGGAGCTGTACCATTACAAATACGGAGCTGCTGAAAGAACCCTTCTGAATAAATTTAACGGATTAGCTTGCGTTCAAGACGGTGTTAGCGTATCATCTTGAACGATGTATAGAAACGTAGCCTATAGACAGCAAAATGGAGAAGGTGTTGTTTATCATTTCACATGGGACGAAAACGGTAAACGTATTGTCACGGAGCATACGGTTCGTCCCTACTACTATCGCGAAACTACTAGCGAGCGATCTACTCACACAAGTATCTATAATACCAAGCTTGAAAAGGTTAGCTTTGATACTGAGTATGATCGCAATACTTCTATTCGCTCAAAGGGCGGAGAAGATCGAGGAGTTATACGAGTTTATGAAAATCTTCGTGTTGAGCACCAGTTCTTGATTGATTACTATTGGAAGAACTGGGACAACATTAATCCGGTTGAGATGCCTCTTAAGACTTGGTTTCTTGATATTGAGGTGTACTCACCCGATGAATTCCCTGAGGCTTCTAAAGCAGCTCATCCAGTCAACGTTATTACTATTTATGATACTCTCAAAGAGAAGTATTTCTCTTGGGGTTATAAAGACTATACTCCGAAGACTGCTGATCATGAATACTTCTGTTGTTCTGATGAACGAGATATGTTCAAGAAGTTTCTTGAGTTTGAGGCTCTGGATTATCCTGATATTATCTCTGGTTGGAACTCTGAGTTCTTCGACTTGCCTTACTTGATTAATCGTTTGGCTCTTCTGTTTGATGAAGATGAACCTAAGCGATTGTCTCCTGTTGGTCGTTTGCGTGCTCGTGAGATTAGAACTGCATTTGGCAAGCTTCAGACCAAGTGGGGTATTGAAGGTATCTCTTGCGTAGACTATATTGAGTTGTACAAGACCTTTACTCAGCAACCTCGCGAGAGTTACAAGTTGAATGCTATTGCTCAGCTTGAGTTGGGTGAGGCTAAGATTGATTACGGTGAGTCTAATCTTGCATCATTGGCAGAGAAGAACTGGGAGCTGTTTATTGATTATAACGTTCAAGACGTTCGACTCTTGGTTAAGCTCGATCAGGCTAAGATGTATGTTAAGCTTCTTCGTACTTTGGCATTCGTTGGTCTTACTCCTCTAGAGAATGCTCTTGGTACTATCTCTACTGTAACTGGTGCTGCTATTATTGAGGCTCGTAAGAACAAAGTTGTTATTCCAACGTTTGTGCGAACTGATGATGAAAGAGCTGAGAAGTACGAAGGTGCATATGTGAGTGATCCTCAGAAGGGGTTTCAAGATTACGTTGTATCTTTCGATGCTAACTCTCTGTACCCTTCAGTTATGATTTCACTTAACTTGTCTCCTGAGACTAAGTTCGGAAGTATTGTATCTAAGAATAAGGATTACGTTGTTGTAAGAGATGTCAATAACAGTGAGTATAAGTTGACTCCTACTAAGTTCTTGGCTTTCTGCCAGAAAGAAGGTATTGCAATCACCAAGGCTGATAAGTTGTTCTTGCAAAATAAGAAAGGTATCTTTCCGACTATTACTGAGAAGTTCTGGCGAGTTCGTCAAGACTATAAGAAGCAATGGGATAAGACTCGTGCTACTCAATCTAAGCTAGATAAGAACTCTGAAGAGTATAAGAAGCTTAGCATTGAAGTTGAACGTCTTTGGATTCAGCAGCTTACTTATAAGATTTTGATCAATCGTATTTACGGATACTTTGGTAATAAGAGTTCTCCTATGGGTGATCCTGATATTGCTCGTTCGATTACTCTTACTGGTCAAGGTGTTATTAAGAAAAGTAACGAGGTTCTTAGACGTTATATCAAAGAGAAGACTAATATGACTGATCAAGAGATTGAGAAGTTTGATCCAGTTATCTATAACGATACTGATTCGGTGTACATTACCATTAAAGAAATCATTAAACGCAATAAAGTTAACTTCTTTAACGGTAAAGAAGTCTCTGCAGATGTGTATGCTATTGTAAACGACATTGAGTCTGTATTGAATAAAGAGATTGTTGATTGGGCTAAGAACTGTTTGAACTCTAAAGATCCTTGGTTCAAGTTTAAGCGTGAGTCTATCTGTGATACCGGCTTGTTCTTGCAGAAGAAGCGTTATGTATTGCATAAGCTAGACGATGAAGGTCTCAAGTGCAACAAGTTCAAGTATACTGGTGTTGAGGTTGTGAGATCTACAATGCCTAATCCGATTAAGCCTTTGGTAAAGAAGCTGATTGAGACTTTGATCTTGACTAAGAGCTATGCTGAGACGAACAAGCTATTTAACGAAACCTATACAGTGTTTAAGGAGCTGCCAATCGAGAGTTATGCTCAGGTTATGGGTGTATCAAACTATGACCATTATGCATTTAAGTGCCAAGGATTTAAGACTGTTAAGGGTATGCCTTATCATGTTAAGTCTGCATACTTCTATAACTTGTTGTTGGATAAGCTTAACTTGAAGCACAAGTATGAGCCAATTGTGTCAGGTGATAAGATTCGATTCATTCGAGTGCAAGAACCTAATAAGTTCGGTGTTAAGACTATTGCATACAAGTATAACTTCCCAGAGGAGTTCAAAGAGTTTCTCAAGCCTGATGTTGACATGATGTTTGAAAAGATTGTGAGCAATGTTATTGAGAGGTTCTATGAAGCTGTAGACTTTAAGTTTGCGCCTCCAGGACAGCAACTCAAAGCGAATTTGTTCGAGTTGTTCTCTTGAAATCTTGTAAAAAGCCTTTATATATTATGAGTATGGAAAAGAAAAACCTAATTGTATTCGTTGACAACGTTGGTCGTAACATCTATGGTGAGCTTGTCTCTAGAGAAGAGAAGTATTTCTGGGTTAAGAACCCAGCCATTATAAATATTGTGCCTAATCCTAGCTCCGGCCAGCTTCAGGTCCAGGTTTTGCCTTACTTCTTCGGAGAGTTTCTGAAGAACAAGGAAGAGCCTAAGACTGTTTGGAAGTTTAGCGCCAAGAACGTGGTGGAGGCAACAGAGCTCGAACTGGACGACAAGTTGGTCAATCAGTACGAGAGAATGTTTAGCAACTCTAAGATCATTACTCCTGAGCGTCAGGTTACTCCTGCTGCTGCGGGTACTGCAGCTAAAGTTGTTAAACTATTTGAATAACAAATAGAAAACAATATAATAAAACTATGAGCAAAGAAACGCAAAAAGCAATTGATAACGTATTTGAAGCATTAAACAAAATCAATCCTGAAGCAAACTATCTTTCAGAACAAACGCTTTCTGAAGTTAGTGAATTTATCGATACAGGCTGTTATGTACTTAACGCCATTATGTCAGGTTCTCTCCTAACTGGAGGTATTCCAAAGGGCCGTATCACCGGTTTCATTGGACCTTCTCAGACTGGTAAGACCTATATTATCAACAAGATTCTCGGCAATGCACAGAAGAAAGGAATGATTCCAGTCATTTTTGATACTGAAATTGCAGTTGAGAGTCGCGGTGCAGAGAATGTTGGTCTTGATCCGAAGAAGACTAAGCACGTACCTGTTGATACTGTTGAAAATTGCCGTAACCAAATCTTTGCTCTACTCGACGGTATTGAAAAGAATCCTAGTTTAAAGGGCAAGTTTATCATTAGCATTGATTCGCTTGGTAACTTGTCTGCTCAGAAAGAACTCAATGATGCCGAGGCTGGTAAGTCAGCTGGTGATATGGGTTTGAGAGCTAAGCAATTAAAGTCAATGCTTCGCACTTTGACTTACAAGGCTGCTCGTACTGGTACTACTATTCTTTTCAGTAACCATACTTACGACGATCCTGCAGCTATGTACCCGACGCTTGTGAAGAAGCAGTCTGGCGGCTCTGGTCCAATTTATATGGCTAGCTTGCTTGTGCAGTTGGCCAGTCGTTCTGAAAAGCAGGACGATAAAAACGATAACGATAAGATGCTCCCTGAGGCTAAGAACTATAGCGGTGTTACTCTCAGAGCTCTTACAGTTAAAAACAGATTTGTCCCTCCCTATCTAGAGGCTGAGATGTACTTAAACTTCTTGACTGGCCTGGATAAGTATGCTGGTATTCTTGGTTTGGCAGTTAATCACGGAGTGATTATCCAGACTGGTAGCACCTATACTCTTCCGGATGGTACTAAGCTCGGTTATTTTAGCAAATTTAAGGATGACAAAAACTTCTGGGATAACAAGATCATTCCAGAAGTAGAGAAGATAATCAAAGAAAAATACAAATACGGTAACTCCGGCTCAGAAGCCAGCCTCGATCTCGAGGATGAGTTACTGGATGAGGAAGGAGGTGTTGACAGTGGCAACGAAGACTAAGGAAGTTAAGAAGGAAGTCGTTAAGGACGTCAAGAAGGACGTCAAGAAGGGCAAGTAAAAAATCGAAAAGGGGCAATGAGGTAAAATCTTGTTGCCCTTAATTTTATTTTCGTATATAATGAAAGTATGAGTAAGTGTGTAATCCCTATTAGCGGTGGTATCGACTCAACGGTTATGCTTTTCGATGCAGCAGCATCAAAGACATATACAGACATTTTTGCAATCAGTTTCTTCTACGGTCAACGTCATGCTACTAACGAGCTTCGTTGCGCAACGACTTCGATCAACATTCTCAAAGAAAAGTACCCTGAACTTAATATTGTTCATAGAACTATCGATCTTAGCTTCTTTGGTGAGATCGCAACTAGTTCATCTCTTACTAATAATAACATTGCAGTTGCTCAGACTAAAGATGTACTTGGTGATCCTCAGCCAGTTAACTATGTTCCATTTCGTAATTTGATGATGCTTTCTATCTTGTGTTCTTTTGCAGAGGCTCAAAGTGCTCGAGATGTTTACTATGGTAGTGCTCTTGTAGATTCTCAGGCTGGTTATTGGGACTCTAGTAATGAGTTCTACTTGAATTTGGCTTCAGTTATTGGTCTCAATCGTAAGACTAAACTCTCTATCGTTACTCCGTTGATTAAGCTTGATAAGAAGGATATCATCAAGCTGGGTGTTGATCGTGGAGTCGACTTTAAGAATACCTGGACCTGTTACGAAGGTAAAGAGCAGGCTTGTGGTTATTGCCCAGCTTGTTCTAGTCGTGTAAAAGGTTTCATGGATAATAAGATGGTTGACCCTATTGAATACAGCCGCGTAATTAAATTCATCTAATATGTGTGCAATATTTGGTTCTACTTCTTTAAAGAAGTTTGCAAGTCTTTACGAGCTAAACAAACCTAGAGGTGTATCAGCCTCTAGTTGTTTATCTGTTACAAATGATAATTGGCTTAGTTGTATTAAGAGTGCTGGAGCATTCGATGAGAATAAGCTCAAGCCAAGCAAGCTTTATCTTGGTCATTGCCAGGCTCCAACTACTGTTAATCAAGAGTTTAATCCAGAATTAGCTCACCCATTTTATTGGAATCGCTTTTATGTTGCTCACAATGGTATTATTACCAATGTAGAAGAGCTTTGTGAAAAGTACTTTATTAAGTTTGAAGATATAAAGGTTGACTCTAGTGTTATTCCAGCTTTGCTTGGTTACTTCTATCACCATAAGAACTCTGATCAACTACAAGACCTTATCAAGCGTGTTGCTGAGTTACTCAAAGGTACTTTTGCGTGTTATATTGTAGATGAAAGATCTAACAGGGTGTTCTTTATTCGCTCTGGTTCTACGTTGTTCTATGACAACGAAGGTAACTTCTCTTCTACTAAGTTTGATACTGCTATACCTTTCGAAGAAGGTAGAGTCGGTGAACTTGTAAACAAAAAGATTGTTTATCACGGTAACTTTATTTGTAATTCTCCATTTTTTATATGAAAATTCTATTTTATACCTGCACAAAGCAGAACGTTGATGCATTCCTTAAGTTCTCACCTCTTATTAAAGGTTTGGGAATGGGTAATGAACTACCTTACAAACAAAAGAAAGCTACTCTTAACGAACCTCTTGAGCTAAATTATAAGTTCAAGAATCTTCGTTATGGAGCTGACTTAATTGTTTGGACTGAAAATACTGATGGTCTAGGTGTTCAGTATAACAAGGCTAAGAAGTATTATGATCAGTACGATGCTATTATCTTCTGTCATGATGATATTTTCATTACAGATGCATTCTTGATTGAGAAGCTCCAAGTAGCTTTTGCACAATTCGATATTGCTGGCTTGGCTGGTGGGGCTGATATTTCTTTACCAAATTATGCCTTGTGGCATATGATGTGTGACCCTAAGACCTTTAGTGGCGCCGTCTCTCACTTCGATAAGGATGGTAGAGAGTTTGTTACAAGCTTTGGTCCTTTCGGTAAGCGTTGTTTGCTTTTGGATGGTTTGTTCTTGGCAGTTAATACTAAGACTACAAAGAATGTAAATTGGGACGAAAATGTAAAGTTTCATCATTATGACTTGCTATTCTGCTTAGAAGCTAATAAACTCAAGCTGAAGCTAGGTACTACTCCGATTTACGTGACTCATGAATCTCCAGGTTTGAAAGGATTCTCTGAGGAGTTTAAGAAGAGTGATGCTTACTTTAAAGAATACTTTAAAAATTACTAATGGAAAAGAAATCAAAAACGAGCAAGATAGATAGCGACTTTTTCGAGTACGTTATTCTATTTAACTGTCTGACTGATGAGACCTATATGGGTACAGTCGTTGAGTACTTGAAGCCAGACCTTTTTAGTAGCAAAGATGCTCAAAACATCGTTGGTATTATCAAGGACTACTTCAATAAGCGATCTTCTGTACCCACTCTTACTGAAGTTAAGACTTATCTGGTTACAGATGAGCTTAAGAACTCCTTTAAGAAACTTGTAGAGCAATTCAAGACAATTGACAAGTCTAACAATAAGCAAGAACTCTTAGAGAATACTGAGAGGTTTATTAAGGAGAAGACTGTATTCAATACAATGCTTGAGGTAACTGATATGTGTACCAAGGCAGATGTTATTGATACTAATCTTGTTCTTGATAAGTTCGAGCATGCTTGTTCTATCTCTCTTAACAATGAGAAAGGTCATGATTACTTTGCTGATATTGATAAGCATTGTAAAGATCTCGTTAAGGTAGACAATCATATTAAGACTGGTTGGGAGTGGCTCGATAAGAAGCTTGGTGGTGGTTTCTTGCAAGATGGTAGAGCAATCTATGTCTTCGCAGGTGAAACTAACGTTGGTAAGAGTATCTTCTTGCAGAACCTGGCTGTAAACATTGCTAATCAGAATAAGAGTGTCATTATCTTGTCTCTGGAAATGTCTGAGATGGCTTATTGTAAGCGTATTTCATCGAACATTACTCAGATTCCGTTTAATGATCTCCGTAATAATGTTGAAAGTCTCAAGCAGACTGTTATTAACAAGAAGCTCAACCTGCCTAGCTCTCGATTGCTCGTTAAGGAGTTCCCTCCTAATACAGTTACTCCAGCTCAGATGACAGCTTTTATTAAGAAGCTTCAGCAATCTGGTTATAAGTTTGATGCTATTGTTATTGACTACTTGAACCTGCTTAATGCTCCAAAGGGTGATAACTCTTACGAACGAATCAAGTATACTGCTGAGCAAGTACGTGCAATGAGTTATGTATTTAACTGTCCTATTATTACCGCTACTCAGTTGAATCGTAGTGGTTATAATCAAAGCAACCCTGGATTGGAGTCTATTAGTGAGAGTATTGGTACTGCTGCTACTGCTGATTGTGTGATTGGTTTGTGGCAGCTCGATGAAGATAAAGAGCTTGGAGTTATTAAAATGAGCTTGTTGAAGAACCGTTATGGACCTAACTTCGGTACAATCAACATGAAAATAAATTACCCTACTCTTACTCTTGAAGAGGATAATACATTGAATGCAGATGAAGAGATCGTAAATACCTCAGAAGCGCTCAAAGCGTTATCTGAAGAAATGACATGAAAAACGAACTGCTAATTATTAATCAAGATTTAGACGGAGCTGGCTGTTACACTGCTTACAGCTGGTTTCATAAAGATGCACCTGAAGTATTTTTTGTAACTCAAAAGAAAGCTGAGAGTATGGTCAAAGGTTTCTTTGATCGACATTCTTTGGCTGATTTTAAACGAATCACTGTCCTTGGACTAGATGTAACTGGATTTGAAAACTTTCTCGATTGCAAGAACGTTGTAATTATTACTGCTCATAAGAAAATGGTTGAGCTTAATTACAAGTTTAAGCTTGCAACTGCCTTGACCAAGATTGATGGTTCTTCAACTCGACTAACCTTTAATATCTTTAAGAAGCTTTATCCAGACATTAAGCCAACAGAGCATCAGAAGCTCTTAATTGTATTAATTGACGATGCAGTTAGTAAGACATATGCATTAAAGCAATCTAAACAGCTTGAGACTCTTTATTGGAACTCAAAGTCTTTTGAAAGAGTGTTTAACTTTTATCAAGACTTCCGTAAAGGATTCTTTCAGTTTAATGATTACCAATTGAGACAAATCGAATACTTCCAAAAGAAGTGTGATACTATTATCGATTCTCTTGCCTTGTATCATACAATGTTGCCAGTCAAGAATAAGAAGTATAATTTCTATGCTACATTTGCTGATGGTTGTTTTCAAGAGGTTGCTGACCATTTGTTTAATGAGTATAATGCAGATGTGGTAGCTGTAGTTAGCCTAGAGGCTGGCAAGGTGTATTTTAGACGTAGCAAAGTTTGTGATGTTAAACTAAATAACCTGGCTAAGACTCTCTGTGATGGTGACGGGTATGAGTATGCCGCTAGTGGTAGCCTAACAGATAAGTTTGTAGAATTTACAAAGCTGTTAAAGCGCCATAAAAGCCAAATATGATTCAACCTTACGATAGCATATGTTCAATCGAAACTAGAAATAACTTTTTCAAGGCATGCTCTTTTGTGTGTATGCTAAGAAATAAACGGTTGAACTATGCTAACATTCTTATTATACTTCTCCAAGAGAAGAAGTTAATAAGACTATTCAAGAATCTATGCAGCTTTGAGAATGATTTTGAGTGCATTAGATTCTTTTTAGAGTGTGACCCTAACATTTATAAGTCTAAATACATAAAACGATTCTTAAAAAAGCACTATGATAACGTCTACAGAAAAGAGAATTTATAATACTTTTCTAGCCATTTCACGTAAGAAGCAAAACAAACCATTTAAACTACGTCAAGATTTCGAGAACTTTGAGCAGGATGAGAAGTTTCCTGCTATTAAAAAGCTCGCTTATTTCTTCGATAGATTTCCAAATATAGATATTAACGATTACTTCTTGGCTCCGTATTCCATTTACGTAAATGATGAGAATACGTATTATGACTTGCAGTTCTATCTGAGTCAAAAAGCAAGATCTGTGTACACAATGTACATGAAAAAGAAAGAAGGTGTCGATGCAGATTCAGAAGAAAATCTCAAAAAATGTAGAGAATCTCTGCTGTTTATCTATAAATATTGTAAAGATAAAGGCTGCTCTGTAAACGAGTATTTGAATCTTAAAGAGGAGAATTCACTCTTGCCTGCCTTTGCTGTTCATTTAAAAAATAGAGACATTAACGTTTACACGTTATTTGCCTTTGAAGACTTTGAAAATAAATTCTTTCAGATTCCTGCGGATTTGCTTGAATTCATCTTTGGGAGTCTGTATAATGATTTCGCACAACTTAGACGGAAATTTGTGATGTCTGAGAAGTGTAAACAGATCTGTAGATCAGGTCTGAAAATAATAGAAACAAAAAGCTAGAAAAAACTAAAAATAGAAATATAATAAAAACGAAATATGAGTACATTTAATAAATCAATGTTTGAGTCGATTAAGGAAGAGTTGAACAAGTCTAAGGCTAAGTCCGGACTCCGTGATATTCTCCGTACACCTCCCGGTCATACTTACACGGTGAGGCTTATTCCCAACATCCAGGATCCTAAGAAGACCTTTTTCCATTACTACAACTTTGGTTGGGAGTCTTATGCTACTGGTGAGTATGTTCAGTTTATCTCTCCTTCTACTTGGAATGAGCGTGATCCTATCGCTGAAGGTCGCTTGAAGTGCTTGAAGCATGGTACTGCTGAAGAGAAGGCCAAGGCTGAGAAGCTCTTGCGTCGTGAGAACTGGTTGGTTAACGTTTATGTTATTAACGATACCAACGATCCTGAGAATAACGGCAAGGTGAAGATGCTTCGCTATGGCCGTCAGATTCAGAAGATCATTGACGAGGCTATGAATGGTGAAGATGCAGATCAGTTTGGTGCTCGTATCTTTGACTTGAGTGGCGCTGGTTGCTCGTTCAAGATCAAGGCTGAGAAGCAAGGTGACTTCCCGACTTTCGTCTCTTCTCGATTCTCTTCTCCTGGTGAAGTTCCGTCACTTGGTAGTGATAGTAAGAAGATTGAGGCTGTTTATAACTCAATTCATGCTCTCGATACCGTGTTCCGTGTTCAGTCTTATGACGAGCTCAAGAGTGCATTCGAGAAGCATTTCTTGTGTGAGACTCCTTCAGCTCCTGCTCCTAAGGCTGAGACTGCTTCCGATGATAGTCCGTTCGTTGAGTCTAAGAAGTCTGCTGTTCGTACGTTGCCTAAGCCTGTTGAGCCTGAGGCTGCTGACGAAGATGATGCAAACGACTTGGATGATGCCAAGGTTGCTGAACTTCTCAAGGGTTTGAGTTAAGATAGTTAGTTGTTGCGACGGCAGAGCTCAAAAGGCTCTGCCGTTTTTTTGTGGCTATCTCTAACCAATCTCATAAAATATTGTATGAACAATCAGGATGAACCAATCGATCAAGAAGCTATTTATGCTATTGCACACTTAGCTGGGCAGGCAGCTAGTGAGCTTAAGGCTCTAGATAAACTAGCGCTTGGTTCTAGTCCTAACATGAAAGGATTACAATTTGAACCTCAAGAACTTATTCGCCAGAATTTTTTACCAAGGATGCAGGGTAACGGAGCTCTTCCTGCATCCGCTAATCAACACAGACGCCCTGTTGAGCCAAGGCCACAATTCCAACCATCACCCCCACAACATCAGCCTCAGCAAATGATGCAACAACCTCCTCAGAAAATGATGGTACCTCAACAGGCGCAACCAGCACCTCAAGTCTTTGCTGGTGTAGCTCCTAATATTTCTGAGGCTCAAATTTCATTGTTAATGGAGAAGTTGTTGAGAGTTGAGCGTTTGCTAGATTCATGTGTAGAAGGTCAAGAACGTTTGCAGACTACTTTAGATAAGAGCTTGGAAAAGCTGTTGCAAAAGAAGATGAAAGACATTAAAATTACGTTCAAAGATGACTATTCCGATTCACAACAAGAATGAATTTGTAGACAAGTTTCTTACTCCATTGTCTCGAATTAATAACTCCTGCTCATTGCATCTGAAGGATGATAAGCTTACTGCGCTAGTTGCTACCCCAGATGCATCAGTTATTTTAAATGCTATCTGGAAGTTTGGTAATAGCTTCTCTGAAGAGAATAAGCTTAACATTCCAGATATTAATAAGCTTATTAAGGTTCTTGATTGTATTAGAACTGATTCAGTGGCATTGAAGATTAATTCTAATAATATCAGCTACAACGAGAATGGTATTAAGTTTAAGTATCACCTTCTTGAAGATGGTATTTTGTCTACTCCAGCTATTAACATTGAGAAGGTTAAGGCCTTGAAGTATGATACTGAGTTTAATATTGCTGGTCAAGACCTTCAATCGCTGATTAAGAGTTCTACCTTTGCTTCTGAGACTGATAAGCTTTATATTAGAACTGGTGAGGCTGGTATCTATGGTGAGTTGACTGATAAAAATAAGTCTAACGTAGACTCTATTGAGTTGGTCTTGTCTCCTATGTTTACTGGCTCTGAGATTGATAATCCTTTGGCTCTTAGCTTTGAGATTATTCGTATTGTATCTTGTAATCGCTTTGGTAATGTTGCAACTAGGATCAATACTAACCTTGGAGTTTTGCTTTTTGAGCTAAATAATGACAACGTTGAACTCATTTATGTCGCATCAGGATTGGCCGAAACCTAAGAATAAAATAACAACCCAAGGATATTTTATTAAGCGTTTAAGAGACTCTGGCTATACTGCTTGTAGGATCTTTAACGGTTATAAAATTTATGATCCACGCAAATGGACTATACTTGTTAATCCTGAAAATGAGGCTATATGGGTCACCTTGGTTCAAAACAAACAGAATTTAGGTGACTTTTACTTTGAATTAAATGATGGTGGTTTAAGATTTCCTAAAAATTTCGGTATAAATACTGATAGCTTTGAAGTTATATTAAACTTCTTAAACGAGAAAGGTATTACGGGAGTATGGACGACAAGACAAAACGTGAATTACAGAAACGAATAGCTGAAGCTTTTACTGAAGAACCTGACAGTCCTTTTGCTAAAAATTGTAAAATGACTGTTGACTTCTTGGATCAAGTTCTTTCAAATTATATTCTTATTGGGTACGATTTGGACAACACTCCATTTGTAATCTGCAACAATAAAACACAAAAAGATGCAGATGCTTTAAAGACTCTAATTGCAAAAGTTATCTCCGGTCAAGACTTGAACATAAAAAAGATATAGTATATAATCATACTATGCATACACCTGGTGTCGCGATTTTCGGTGGGGGCTATGTTGGCTCAAACCTTTTCAAAGAACTTCAAAAATCATACAAGCTAGAGTCTTTTCTCATTGACAGAAAGAAGCTAGACTATACCTCTGAAAGAGCTCTTAGAGAATTCTTTGAGGCTTGTGAACCTGATTTTGTTGTTAACTGTGTTGGTTATACTGGTCGACCAAACGTTGATGCTTGTGAGCTCAATAAAGAAGAGACTTACAAGCTTAACGTTCAATTGCCTATCTTAATGGCTAAGCTCTGTGAGGAGTATCGTGCTAGCCTTTATCATATTTCATCTGGATGTATCTACTCTGGATATGATTTTCCATATAGCGAGACTCATGTCCCAGACTTTGGTGTGTTCAATGATGCTAGCTCTTTTTATTCCAAGACTAAGCACGCTGCTGAATTGGCATTGGCTCAGTTCAGCAATACCAAGATTTTCCGTATTAGAATGCCGTTTTGTGGTGAACACACAGATCGTAACTATCTATTGAAGATTCGTAAGTATAACAATCTTCTAAACGAAGTTAATTCTAAGACTCACATTCCAGGGTTTGTTCAGATTCTTAAAACCCTGCTTGAGACTAATAATGAGAGACCCCCTAAGTACACTCTCAATGTTTGTAACCCTTTCCCGCTCAGAACAGATCAGGTTGTCGAAATTTATCGCAAGCATAATTTTGATAACCCTAGTTGGAATTTTATCGAGTATAAGGATTTGCCTATTAAGGCTAATCGTTCTAACTGCATTATGGATTGTTCCAAGTTAAAGGAATTTGGCTTCTCTTTTGATACAGAAGAAGAGGCTATTACTAAGAGTATCATTTCACTTAGAGACAATGCTTAATAATATAAAGAATTATTTTAGAAGCAAGTCATATAACAATGACTATGAGGGTATGCTTTACTTCGTTAATGGAGGAAAGTATAAAGGAGATTACTACGTTATCGTAGATGAAAGAAATGGAGTCTACGTTATGTTTAATCTCACCCCTGGAAACGATGGAATAAAGGTTTTTGAGGTACCCAGAGAGAAGTTGCTGTCTGGAGTAAACGAGAAAATAGTTGACTTCGTCGAGAGGCTTCCATATAATATCTATATAGACTGCAAAAGTGTCTACCTAAAAAATGAAAACTCTAATTCTAGATTGCAACAATCTACTGTACCGGACCTTTTGGCTGTCGAAGAACAAGACTCTGACGAATAGTAGAGGAGAAAATGTTGGTGGGGTTTATTACTTTCTTAATTGCGTAAAAGCATATACTAAGCAATATGAACCTGATCAAATTTTCGCGGCTTGGGATAAAAAACTTACCTGGCCATCTTCTAACTTTCGTAAAGAAATGCTTACTGTTCAATACAAAGGCAACCGTAATTACACGCCATTCGAAGGTGTTCACAATTACGATGACCTGATTCAGCAGATGCTTTCTAACCTTAACATTAAGAACATTTATCCTAATGTTATGGAAGCAGATGATGTTATTGCCTGGCTTTGCCACAATCTTGAAGGAGAGAAAGTTGTTGTCTCTACTGATAAAGATATGTGGCAGCTTGTTAATGAAAACACAAAGATCTTTTTTCCTACTGGCAAGAAAGAGATTAATCTAGATAACTTTCAAAAAGAGGCTGGTATTGCTAAAGAACACTTTTTGCTTTACAAGTGTATTCTTGGTGATATCTCTGACAATGTTAAGGGTGTTGAAGGTTATGGTAAAGTAAAGGCAAAGAAAGTTGCTGAAAATGGGCTTTCTATGCTTACTGAAGAGCAGCAGGCGATTGTTCAGACTAACTTGAAGCTGTCTGATCTACTTTACGGGTATAGATATTATCCTGAAGAAGAGATTTGCTACAAGGAGCAGATGGAGCAACTCAAGGAGAATACTCTAGATTTGGATTCTTTCAAAGATATTATTTCTTACTTAGAGCTTGATTCTATCAACAAGAGCATCAATAATTGGGTTAGTACCTTCGAGAAGAAGAAAAACATCACTAAGTGTATAGAAGATTTGAAGAAGAGACTAAATATTTGATATGAATAACATGCCGTTTGTTAGACCTGTCAAAGTCCCTTCTCCATATACAGGAGACTATTGTCAACCTCGTATCAGAGAGACTTCTGATAAGAACTATCGTATCAAAGAAGCTGTCTGGATCTGCCCTACTACTGGTGAATTCTTCAAGAGAGGTATCGTTTCACGCGAACCAATCAATCCACCAAATGAGAGTGCTTCCTAACGACTACGCTGTACAAAAGTTTTTACAATTTGCTGGTTATCCAAAGTTCAAGCGCCACACTCAAGTTTATGAGGGTGGCTGCCCTACTTGTAGAGAAGGTAACTCTTGGGGTAAAAAGAGACGTTTATACTTTATCACCAAGAAGAATCTCATTTGTTGTCACAATTGTGGTTTGAGTCTTTCAACCTATAGCTGGGTTAAAGAAGTCTGTAAGCTGTCTGATAAAGACATTCTCAAAGAGCTATCAGAGAGAGATTTCTTACTCACAGACATTGTTTCTGCTCCCGAGCAGAAACCCGAGAATGAGCAGACAATTAAAAAGCAAAGCGCTCTTCCAGAAGATAGCATTAATCTCAATGATGCTAATCAAGTTGAATACTATAAAGACGAACCAGGTGTTAAGGCAGCCTTGAGTTACATAAAAGAACGTAAGCTTGACGTTGCTTGTAACAAGCCAAAGGACTTCTGGCTATCTCTTAAAGATAATATTCATAAGAACCGTTTAGTTATTCCGTTCTATGATAAAGGTAAGATAGTCTATTATCAGACTCGTACTATTATCGAGAATAATGCTAAACACTTTCCAAAGTACTTGAGTAAAATGGGTGCTCAGAAGTCTTTGTTTAACATTGACAATGTAGATACATCCAAAGAGCATTACTTTGTATTTGAAGGACCTATTAATGCATGCTTTAGTAAGAACAGTATTGCTGTTGCTGGTATTCAAGAAAGCAGTAAGAAGAACTTTACTGAGTTTCAAGAACAACAGTTGAAGCGATTGTTCTTAATGAAGAGAGTCTGGGTTCTTGATAGTCAATGGTTGGATAATGCTAGTCGAAAGAAGAGTAAGATCTTGCTTGATCAAGGTGAGACTGTGTTTATCTGGCCAAAGGAGTATGGTACTGTATTCAAGGACTTTAATGACATTGCAAAAAAATTGAACCTCGCTGAAATATCAGAGAGGTTCATTCTCGAAAATAGTTATGACAAGCTTAAGGGTAATGTTAAGCTAGGTATTATTAATTATTCTTCGTCGCTTGAGAGCATGTAGCCCTTGAAAGATTCGGTCAAAGAAGACATTTCTTGAGCCAATCTTGCAATTCTCTTTCTCTCACCTCTAGCGATTTCAGCGAATAGAGTACCCTCACCAGCATCATTCAATACCTTTTGAATAGAGTTATTATCAACTCCGTTGAGGTATGAGGTGAAGTTGGTCAACTTATCAATCCACTGACCCAATTGCTGTACTTGCTTTTCTCTAACTTGATCTTCTGGAGATACAGCTGGTGCACCAGTTGGGGTATTTGTGTCGAAATCTGATGGATTTGTACCGTCATCCAATGATGCCGCAAAAGCATCTTCATCGCCGATGTCATCAGGATTAACGGCTAATTCTGGATTTTCTGGTTCGTCTTGTTCTAACAGATGAAAAACTCTGTGATTAAATGCTTTCATAGCTATAAATATTTATGTTATGAAACGACTTTTATTCGAGGATATGGATATGTATTACAACAAATACAATGCCAATGTCGCTGCTCGAGATCTCAAGCCACCCACACACACTTTACAAGACTTATTAAACTATTTTACAAATCAATACCCAAACATTATTAGAGCACCAAAGCAGTATCCTGCTCCTCTAATTAATGCAGACACTAAGACTCTAGAGATGTATAATCTTGTTATGGATCTTAAATCCAACATTCAAGCATCTATGGGTAACCCAGTAATTCGTAAAGATCCTAAGCTACTAGCTAGAGCTGGACATGCAGTTAAATTACTCAACAGCGTTTTAAAGAGCATTAAAACAGTTGATAAACTGCTTATCCATTATAAAATCTAGTATGGTTAAGAAGCTTCTTTTATCATTGGCAATCACTCTCAGCATTAGCGGAGGGGTTTCATATTTCCTTACTAGCTTTGAAATACCGTTTATCAAGACGTTTATTTTTGCTACGGTTTTGCAATTCCTTATATTCTATTTCTACAACTCATACAACCAGACAAAGTTCAACAAGTTTGCAGTTGAACAGCTTGCAGACACTGAAATGCAATTTGAACAATCTGGAACAGATGTTATTTGTGCAAATTGCAAGAAGGAAGTTTTTGCACCTATTGAATTGCCTGAGCCGAGTAACTTTACTTGCCCGCATTGTGGATCTGAAAACTCCATTTACCTAAATATCGAGACTGCAGTTACTACTCGACCAGTATGATTAAAATGGATGAAAAAGACCCTGGCCTTAAACCAGTTAAACTCGAAGAAAAGAAAATCGTATATTCTGATATTGTTGAGCAATTCAAACAATATTTTCTTAGCCGCAAAGGTTTAGACAAAGGAGAGTTTCTCAGAACAATTGAACTCTCCAAGTTTCAAAATGCAGATTTCTTCAAGGTTGAACCTCAGGCCTATACAGCCAGTCTCTTAAAGGTTATCTACGACGTTATTCTCGAAGAAGAGAAAAATGCCGAAAAGAGAGAGTATAAAAAGCTGGTTTTAACTGCCATGATGAACTCTTTCAACGAGGCATTTCCTGAGAAAACAAAGGATAAAGGCAGAGTGTTTTGCCTATTCGCAGCCTACGTGATTGGAATTTTCGAACTCTTCGACGAATAAAAAGCTTGACGGAACTGGATTTTTCCTCTATACTAAGAGTGTGAAGAAAAATAAGACCAAGAACATTCCGACTGACATCATCGACAACAATGACAAGCTTTCTCGCTGGTTGGCTCTAATGGAAGGTATTGAGATTATTGAACAGAAGGCTACCGAGCTCAAGGTTGATAAAGCAGAGTTCGATAGCCTGTTGAAGCCGTTGGCCTTGCAGAAGTATATTAACGAGCGTTATAATTCTATTAAGCTCGAGCTGGATTATCAGAGCGGGTTTTAACTATAACCGCCGTATACATCGTCAGTATTTCCATAGGCTCCGTAATCGAAGATATCGTTAGATACTTCGTTAGTAGTTTGCTCAAATGGATTCATATTACCATCGATTAGAACATCGTTGCCAGTAAATGTACCTGTAAATGTATCGTCAATAACCTGATTAGATGCACCTTCTCTAGGTGAATTTGTCTCGTAAGTAAAGTCAAAGCGCTTGGCTTTTACCATCCATAAGTAGTGACCCATTAACGGGTTTATACGAGCAACATCTTCGTCAAGGCGTTGAGTGAGCTGGAATATTCTTCCAGTTCTGCCATTAACTCTATCACTTCCATACTCATTTAGTTCAATTAAATCTCCTGATTTAGGCTCTGGAATACCTGTTGGATAATATTGGGATACTGCAGATAATGCGCTACCAAATGCACTAATAGTAACAATAGCTGTTAAGTCATCGTCTGATATTAAACCGAACTTACTCAACAAAGGAGAAGCATCGTTCACTTCAATATACATGATAAAGAAGTAAGGTACAGAATAGCCATCTAATGGAGCCTCACCGTATAAGTTATCAGCATCTTCAAGGTTAGTGCCATTAATATAGTAGTTAACTCTTTGGCCATACATGTTAATCATCTCAGTATAATAGTTCTGAGTGATTTCTCTTTCACCTTGATTTGTATCTTTATCGAGTACACGATAGTTCTCACCACAACTCAAAAACATATTGCTTAAGAGATTGCAATCAGATATAACTGTAAACATTGATGCTGTATCAATTGACATATTACTTCTTTAAATAAAAGGATTTTTGTTGTGGGTTATATCCAATATAGATACCGCTTGTACTTAACTGCTTTACGTTTTGCCCTGGTTTAAAGTCTTGTAAGTTATATTTCTTGATAATATCTTGAGCTGTTTGTGGAGAGATGTTTAAAGTACCGTTTGTTTGTTTTTTTAGTTTATCTACTTCTGGTGAATCGTTTGGGTCTTTCTTTTTGTAGTTCGGTACTAAATTAGCATGCAATCTTGTATCAGCATCAGTGCCAGTTTGAATTCTTGTCTTCAATTTATCCTGCACTTTTACAATTTGCTCGAAAAAATATTTTTCGTATAGATTCACGTAATTATTTATGAGATCTGTAGCTGTAAACAAAAAAAAGCTGAGCACTTTCGCACTCAGCTTTATTTAGCGTAGTTAGTTTAGCGACTATTACACCTTGAAGAGCTCTTCACCGACCTTGCCAAGCTTGCTGTTTGGCTGTGGCTTACCCTTAGTATTTGTCATTGCGTTAATAGCTGGTTGTGGGTTGTGAGCCTTTGGATCAGCTTGTACGTTTGGAATCTTACCATTGTCAGCCTTACCGGTTGAGGCAGCATAACCTGGAGCGTTTGGCTGTGGCTTACCCTTGTTATTAGTAAAGGTATTTACAGCTGGCTGGGTGTTGTGAACCTTTGGTTCTGGCTCGCTTACAATAGCCTCTTCTGGAGTATCCATACCAACTTCATCAAGAGCACCATCATCAGCATCAGAAAGATCTTCTTCGCCTTCATCTTCATCACCACCGAACTCATCTTCACCTTCAGCAGCCTCTTCACCAGCGAGAGAAGCCTTTAGATCATTGAGGGCGTTGATAATTTCTTCAATCTTGGCGTGCAAATCACCGTGTGCACCGGCTCCTGCGCCCATTCCAAGATCGCCACCTTCTAGGTCAGCGTCCATTTCCATATCACCGGCTCCGTCAGTACCTAGAGTCATATCTAGATCTTCTTCGCCCATGACATTTTCGAATAATTCATCAAATTTGTTTTTTTGAGATTTCATAGTGTTGCTTCTGAAATTATTTATGCTCTCCTTTAGCTTTTTTCTAGCCTTTTTAATCTTTTTCTTACCCTTAGGTCCTTTTGATGGCTCATAAGCCTTAGCCATAACAGGCTCTTTGTTATCTACATCTGAGGCCTTAGAGTTGGCTGAATAATGCGGAGCATCCTTTGGTGTTACAAGGTCTTTCTTTACCTTTGCATCACCAGTAATTTTGAATGGTTCAAGGAGTTTTTCAAATCCAGGAAATGAGTGAACTACATCTTCTGATAGATCTTTCATAAATAGTTTTAAATATTTATATGCCACCCGAGGAAAATTACTACTTAGGTAATAAAAATCTCCCTAAACCAGATACACAGTTTGATTGGACGCCAGAGATGCTTACTCATCTCGAAAGAAGCCGAGACGACATCTTGTATTTCGCCCAAACCTTCTTCTACATTATTAACCTAGATAAAGGCAAACAATTAATCAAACTGCATCCTTGTCAATTAAGAGTGCTAAAAACGTTAGATGATGAGAGATTCGTATCTTTGCTAGCCTCTCGTCAGTCTGGTAAAACGACACTCATGACAATCTATGCTCTATGGATTGCTTGCTTCAATAAAGACAAGAGAGTGCTTGTTGTTGCTAACAAAGAGAAGACAGCGATTAACATCTTTCGTCGTATCCGTACAGCCTATGAGATGTTACCGAACTACTTGAAACCAGGTGTTAAAGAATACGGTAAAACATCCATAACCCTAGAAAATGACTCTTCAATTGGTATTTCAACTACAAGTTCAGATGCTGGTCGTGGTGATTCCGTAAACGTTCTAATCCTAGATGAGTTAGCATTTATTCCAAATAACATTGTTGATAAGTTCTGGAAATCTGTTTATCCGATTATTTCTTCATCCAAACAATCTAAGATCTTCGTAGCCTCTACTCCTAACGGTACTAAAAATCTGTTTTATGATTTGTATTCCGGAGCCATGGAAGGTAAGAACGGTTGGGCTGCAGAGCGCATTGATTGGTGGGAAATTCCTGGAAGAGATGAAGCCTGGAAGAAAAATACAATTAGAGAAATTGGTAGTGAAGAGACCTTCAATCAAGAGTTCGGCAATGAATTTATCGAGGTTGGTGAGAGCACTCTTTCAGACAAGCTATATGAATATCTCAAATCAAATATAGCTCCACCTCTTCATATTTTCGATGATGGAGCATATAAGATGTGGGAGAACCCAAATAAATCTAGCTTATATGTAATTGGTGTTGACGTCGCAGAAGGTGTTGGGGAGAATGCTAGCTCAATAGAAGTCTTTGATATTACAGATCTATCTAATATTAGACAAGTAGCAGAGTATTGCAACAATAATATCAACCCGTACACTTTTACTCAGAAGGTTAATCAGATTTGTAAGCACTGGGGCTCTCCACCAGTATTAATTGAGCGTAACAATCATGGTGGTGGTGTTTGTGATAACCTTAAAAACGAATACAATTACACGAAGATTGTAACATATACTGTTAAATCAGGCAAGCTACATTTTGACAGACCAGGTATTCATTCTCATACAAATACAAAGTACAAGTGTATGACCAATATGAGATATTGGTTGAATGAAACAATGCGGGTAAGAATTAAGTCTGCTGAATTGCTCAATGAGCTAAAGAATTTTACCAGAAATAAGAACGGTACATGGAGTGCTAGATCTGGTGAGCTTGACGATAGAGTAATGGGTATGGCCTGGGCTCTTATTATTCTTGACAGAGAAGTCTGTGAGAAGTATTTTGAGGTTTTAGAGTATGATAAGAATCAAAAGCCGTTTAAGATCAAGAGATTAAGCTATTCTCAACCAGGAGAGTTTGTTGATGACTTCGGAATATTAACAAACAGAAAAATAGCTCAAAATCAAGAAGGAGAAGAAGACTTTAATGAGATGCCTTCTTTCTTTACCAATTACGGTAATGAATCAGAAAATCCTGAAATGGATGATTTAATTTCTCAGGGATGGGAGCGTTGGGGATAAATAATATTATGACTTACGATAATCTTGTACAACAATTGTTGACAGAGGCCAAGAAAGGCCCGTCATTGTCTATTAAGCGTGGAGAGAAACTACCAGCAAGCAAAGGAGCTGGATTAACAGCTAAAGGTAGAAAGAAATACAATCGCGCTACTGGCAGTAATTTAAAGGCTCCAGTTACAGGTAAAGTCAAAAAGGGTTCTAAAGCATCCAAGAGACGCAAGAGTTTTTGTTCTAGATCCAAGGCCTGGATTCCATCCGGTGGTTGTGCTGGTAAGGATACCAGAGGCTGTGCAGCTAGAAGAAGATGGAAGTGCTAATATGAAATTCGATGAAATTGTAAATAGTCTATTGTCTGAAAAACAAGACAGATGCCACCGTAGAGCCAATCAAGTCTACGGGAAGAAAAGTAGTCTTTATAAAGGTGGAGCCATTGCTAAATGTCGCAAAGGTAAGATCTGGAAAAAGAAATAAGTATGAGTTATAGAGATTTAACTGATAAACATAATTACCTAAATCAGGCTGTTCTTAATAAAGCGAGAGTCGATAAGTTCTTGCTTATTATAACAATGCCTGAAGCCTTGCGTAGTATAGACGTGAGGTATGGTAATGAAACTCCATCCAAGATTATTTCTGATAAGCTGCAGATGTCTGTGTGGGGTAATGTTGTACCTACGATTAGTGTACCTTCTATAGCTGTACCATATCAAGGTCAAGTTCCAAAAGTTACTTCTTTCTCAAGACCAGCTTACGAGCCAGTTACAGTTAATTTCAATGTTGATAGTGAGTTCTATAATTACTATGTAATTTGGAAGTGGTTAGCGTTATTAAACGACCCAAAGACATCTGTTTTTGATGCTGCTAACAATTCAGGTTTAATAGACCCTGGCACAAAAACTTTAGTTAATCCTGAGAAGCCAGGATACATTCCAAAATACGCTTCTCAGATGTCTCTGCAACCATTAAATGAGTATAATCAGGTTTTAGGTGAGTTTGTTTTCTCGCAGTGTTTCGCAACTTCGTTAAACGGTATTAATTTTAATTATCAAGGCAGTGAAGAAATTTCTTCTAGTTTTACTTTTGAATTTAGTCAATTAACTTTTACTATTATTCCTTAGAAAACTTTCAATGCCGAAACATAAATAATTAAAACATATGCCAACACAAACTATAGAAAGTCCTGGTGTTCAGATTAATGAGGTAGATTTATCTCTTAGAGCAGTTGTTCCAAATGGTACAAATGTTTTGGTATTAGGTTATGCTAATCAAGGCCCAATTGAAGAGGTGCTTGAAATTCCTGATATTCAGACATTTACTACCATTTACGGCAACCCTACAAACGCAGCAGAAAGATACTTTTACTACTCAGTAAGAGGAGTTCTAAACGGAGGTGGTAGACCTATCGTTTCCAGATTGCCTTACGGTTCTGGTAATGGTGTTGGTTCTACAACTGCTAAGTATAGCTGCTTAGCTTATCCTGCAATTCCATTTGAACAGACCCTAGATAACGCTAGCAGCGCAACATTTTCTGCAGAAACATCAGGTTACTTAGTCGGTGCTCCATCTTATCTTGAACTAACTGAAGATGAGTATTTGTCATTAATTCAGGGCAACGTAAATTGGCTAGATACAATTAACGCAAATCTTATAGCTGGTAATATTCAAGATGATGCCCCAGCATTTTCAAGCTTTAACTCATTAGTTTCTGCTGGATTCGTTGTTCTTAACAAGTTCCAATCAACCTTTGATAACAAGTCTCTTGAAGGTTATACAATTGGTATTGCTGATAGCTTAGATACTGACCCACAATCTGATTTTAACAGCGTTATTAACATTAAGTACGCACCAGTAAACTTCACAGTAGCTGGTGAGGGTGAGTTTTTAACAATCCCTCAATCAAGATTAAACTTTGAGCTTGAGTCAACAGCAACAAGCAACGTACAATCTATTTCTCGTCAAATCGAGCAACAAGATCCAAACATTAACTTGTTCCAAGGTGCATTTATTGATTCTATTAGCTTGAGAGTAACTAAGTTGAGACAGTCAATTTATACTCCACAAGCTGTTACATTGGATTATACCTATCCAGATGGTTTCTTAGGCTCTTTCAACAGCAGAAGACAAGTTCAGTCTCAAAACGGTGGTCAACCAGTTAGCTTCTTCGTTGGAGATGTTGAAGATAGCTCAACTTATATCTCAATCATTGTCAACCCGAACATTTCAACAGTTTCAGGTGACTGGACTAATGCTGCTGGTAAGCCAAGCAAGTTCGTATTGTTCAACCATAGCACAAGCGGAACAATTGCTAAGACTGAGCAAGTAAAGAATAACATTGCTTTCATCAACACCCCACTATACGGTGCTGGTCTTTCAGCTGCTTGCGCGCCATACAATATCAATTTTGATGAATTGCTAAACGATTATGTACAGCCAATTAATTCTTTGTATAGCTATTGCCCAACAGTACTAAACAACGTTGATAATGGTGCTGATACATTCGCAATTGGTAATGCTCCAGCTAAGATTGATAGAGTGTTTCAAACCATTGATGATGTTGATGCCTTAAGAATTGACTTGTCTGTAGAAGCTGGTTTGGGTACAATGTATTCAATCTGCGCAACATTGAGCAGCGATAACGCTTTAACTGCTGCCACAACACAAATGCAGGCTTATGATGATACAGTTGTTGTTGACATCGGTGCTACTGTAAGTGGTCAACCTTCAACTGGCTTCTATCGTACAAACGGTGATCTTGAAGTAGATACTCTTACTACATCAGTACCAAACGTTAATACCTTTACCTATACAGCTCAACTTTTGAAGACAAATTACTTGGCTGTGTATGAAGCTTTCAGAACATTTGCTCAGGATGTAAGAAAAGATCACTTGTTCATTGCTGATCCATTGCGCCCAATCTTTATTTCTGGTGCTAGAACAAAGGTTCTTGCTAACAAGAACAACACCTTTACTCAGCACATTAATACACCGTTGAGAAATCAATTTGACACAACAAGCACAAGCTTTGCTACAGTTTATGGTAACTGGGCATTGGTCAACGATCTCACATCTGGTGCTAATGTTTGGATTCCAGTCTCTGGTTTAATTGCTGGTATGATGGCCAAGGATGACGCTAACTACGCTCCATGGTTTGCTCCAGCAGGCTTTACAAGAGGTAAGTTCCCAACTCCAGTGCTTGACATTGCAGTATCTCCAAGCCAACGCAACAGAGACTTGCTATACAAGCAGGGAATCAATCCAATTACTAAGTTCCCTAACGACGGTATTACAGTATTCGGTCAAAAGACTAAGTTGTCAACACCTTCAGCCTTTGACAGAATCAACGTTAGAAGATTGTTCTTGTACTTGGAGAAAGTTACTAGAACAACTCTTAAGTACTTCGTATTCGAGCCTAATACGCTCTTTACAAGAACAAATGTAATCAATGTTCTCAATCCAATTTTTGAGAATGTCAAGAACAACCAAGGTATGTATGACTACCTCATCGTATGCGATGCTAGAAACAATACACCTAACGTTATTGACAATAATCAATTGGTTGTAGACATTTACATCAAGCCTACTCGCTCAGCTGAGTTCATCTTGGTAAACTTCTACGCAACAAGAACTGATCAAGACTTCAACGAGCTAGTCTAAACTAAGAAAGGAATTTAACATATGGCACTAAACATAACAGATTATTTCAGAGTGATGCAGCAAAGAGACTTTTTGCGCAATCACCAATACAGGGTCTCAGCACTCTCTTATGAGGGGTTCACCCTTGGTTTAGACTCACTCGTCTATCTCAAGACAGCTGAAGTACCTAATCGTACAATCAATTCAGTAGCTGTACCGTTCATGGGATTAAACTTCTCAGTACCAGGTACTGCTCAATATGCAGGCACAATGGACCTAACGTTCTATTGTGACCAACCACAAATCATCAGATCATTCTTCGAAGGTATCTCCTTTGCTACCTTCGATGAAAGACAATCTGGTGGCGCTTATACAGTAAAGCAAGAGAATGTTTTATCCTTCTACACTTACAACAATGTAAGTGCTGAATCACCAACAACTCAGTATACCTTGATTGGTATCTACCCAACAGTTGTAGGTAATTTAAGCATGGATACAACAGGTACAGGTGATGTCGTGAACTTTACAGCTACTATTGCTTACCAGTTCTGGACAAAGACTCAGCTACCTACTCCAGTTACTGCTGCTGCTCCTCGTACATTACCTCCAGTACAGGGTGTTGCTGTAGCCTAATTTGTAAGATAATCACAAGCCCTTGGCCAAAAAGCCAAGGGCTTTTTTATGCAATAATACTCATATTCTATAAATAATTACATGGGTCTTTTAGATACATTAAATGTTGTTAATCCGCTGGTTAACGGTAACCAACCTGCTATTAACGACAGTTTTTCAGTTGCTAATATAGCAAGTCAGCAACTGCCATTCACCCCACCTCAGTTTGGTTCTAACTTAATTACTAATTTTCCTGCCCCGCATATGAGCTTTTTAGATGCTCTATCTCAATATGCAGCATCTGTACCGTTAAAGTCTTTTTGGGTTGTACAATTTAAAATACCTTCTTTGATTGCTGAACAAAATTTAAGAGGGTTAAGCGAAACATATAACAATAACGATTTAGCTAGAAATGAACTTGCTAATAACAAGTTTATGAAAAACGTTGGTTGCATCTTTTGTAGATCATTTAACTTTTCTGGAGAAAATAATAACTCTTCAGTCCCGGAAATGGATGTAAGAGGTTTTAGAAGTGTTCCTTATGCTGGCGGTAGAAATAGTGCTCTTTTTGGCAGCTTAAATTTATCTTTCTATGAAAGCACAGTAAGCTTTATTGATCATATTTTAAGACCGTGGGTTGTTTTAATGTCTTATTATTCAACAATAGCAAGAAATGATGGAGATACAACAAATGATTCAATTTATGATTTAAAGCAAGATATTACTTGCTATTTAATGACAAGAACAGGTGTTGGTCAGACTCCAGAGCAAAGACAGGCTAATAATACAATTAATAGCAATTTCAATTCCGCAATTCCTAATTATAACAACCCAATAGGTGCAAGAAAGATTATTGTATTTAAAAACTGCTTCCCTAAAGATATTGGTACGCTAGATTTTACTCACATTGATGTTAACTCTCTTGAAACTGTTTCTACTACATTTTGTTATACTAACTACGAGGTTACTCACGTACCTGTTGCAGGTCCTTTAGTTTAATAATAACTATATTTGTGCCGTATCATACTTTTAAGGTTTACTCTTCTGGTAAAAATGTTCTTACCAAACAATTTACTACCCAAGATTGTATTGATTTGCATTTCTTGCTTGCTAACCAAGACTTTACTGGTGTAGATCTGTTTTGTCAAGCAAAGTATGAAGAATATTCAAAAGATAACACAAAGCTAAATTCCTTAGAAAAGTTTCTGTACTTATTTTCTCAGAAGATTTTAAGTCATAGCTTTGATACTTCAGTAGTGCACAAAATGAAAGATAGTGAAACTAAGCTTACCAAGCTAGTCAATCTTGTTAAGATTTACAATTCAGTTTCTGACGCTATATTTCAGACCAAAGGTAGTTTTACAGAAGGGGATTTGCAGATAGAATACGGAATTCCGTTTAATTTAGCAGATAAAAATTACTATAGTTTCTATTCTATTAAGGTAAAGGACAAAGAATTAACGAATGTAGAGTCGTTAGAAACAACTACTATGTCCTTCCTCCCAGTGAAATTATATAGAGAATTGCAGGAGATGCAACTTAAAAATAACAAATTAATAAAGTCAGAATATTTTCAATCTAACTTCTTAAGAGAACTTACATTTACAAACGAGTGCTTCTTATATTTGCTAGACTTTATTTACAGTGAAAATGTTGCAGACTTCTTTTCTCTAACATATAATATGAACAAAGACTTTAATGTTGACTATAGCCATATAAAGTCTATAACAATGAGAGAATTGTATCTTCTAGTAGACACTATAAATAAGAGTGTACAAGATAAGAAAAAGAAGACTACCGATGAACGAACTGTTTAACATTATCAAAAGCTCTCTAAGAGCAAATTCCTTTTATATTCCAAGCCAAAATGCTTATGTGAATGGAAGCTCTCTTACAATCAAACAGTACAACGATTTATTGGAGATAGATGCAACAGTAGAATATGGCTTTGAACAATACATTAAGGTTTCATTAGCTACCGATAATATTCTTAGAGAGAATCTCGAAAGCATAGACAACTTGCTATACTTTGACAAACCGTTTCTTCTAGCACAGATTAAAATGGCTCAAGAAGAAAATTTTCTCGGTTTGCCGTTGAAAGAATATCAAGAAGCACTTAAACTTAGAATAACATCTTATAATTTACCCTCCTACATAGCAGAGTATAACAACAATAATTTGCGTATTGATTTTGGTCTTAATACATTGAAAGATGTACAGCAAATTAATAAAGATTACTTTGAAAGTGTTAATAACGATTTTAGTACATCTGGAGATGTTGTAACTTTAGAGTTGTTTAGATATTTGAAAGAAATAAAATATCTTAATCAAAGCATTGGAGATGTTAGAAACGTAAAGTTGCTAAAACCTCTTATTAACGATTTTCCAGCTAATTTAGTCGAGAAATTTAACGAATTACTACAAAGAGTGAATACAGATATTAAGGATATTAATACTTTTGAGATTAAAGGAGAAAAATTTGTTTTTAATCCTACTCTAGAGTTTATGTTGTCTTAATAAATATTTACATGGCTGGTAAAAGCAGTGAAAATCAGGCTTTAGTTGATGCTATTAAACAAGCAATCAAAGAAGGCTTAAAAGACGGAGGTCAATCAAACCGTGAGGTTGAAAGAGAGATTAGAACTCTCAATAAAACTCTCGAAAAATATATCGAGAATGTAAAAGCTACTGGTGATATTAAATCCTCTTTCGGTGACCTATCAGAAGATATTACGAATATTTTAGCCAAGGCCTATGAAGCTGATAGTAAAAGAAAAGAAAAAGACCTAAATCAGCACGTAGCTAGTTACGCCCCAAAGAAATCAGAACTCCAAGCCAAACAAGAAGCTCTTAAAATAGAAAGAGAGAAGGGGGTAGAGTCTTTTAACTCTGAATTAATTAAAAAGCTAGAAGATCAAATAAAGAAGCTTGAAAAAAGTCTTAATGATTCAGTAGAAGAATACTATGACAAACAAGAGAAGCAAGATGCTGCTTTTAAGAAGCAGATGGAAGAAACAAGAAAACAATTGTTTGCTGACGTAGCTACTGGGTTTAAAAGTCTTGGGGAAAATACATTTAAAAAGACTTTAAGAGAAGATAAAGACGTCGATAAGGCTCTTGGTAATTATAAGAGTGCTCTTCAACAACAATATACTTCCTTAATAAAGAACAAAAAGTTAAGAGATCAGCTCAATTTATCAGAAGAAGACATTAAAAAAGTAAAAGAAGATCTTCACGATTCTTATTTAAGAGAATTAGAAAAACAAAGAGATAGTGATAAGATTGATGACAATCTCAGAAAAGCTCTTAACGATAGATTAAAGAGAGAGAAAATTTTAGCAGGTAGAGCAACTTACGAACAAACGTATGGTGGTGGCTCTTCTTTGTCAAAATTGGCTGGTAAGCTTGCCGATTTTACTTCAAAAAGATTCAAGCAAGAAAACGAAAACACCTCTGAAGGAGGTAAAATTTTTAATGCCGGTCTAGCAGCTTTATTTAAAGGCAAGGATGATAAAAAGCCGTTTTTAGAGACAGAAGAACCTAACATGGCTGTACAATTAAGGCCAAGTGACAAGGTTGCCTCTGTTCCTAAAAATGAAGAAACATCTGATGAAGTTGCTGCGTCTGAAGCAAACGAATCTGTTAATACTTCTCCACAAGTAGAGGCTCTAAATGCTATTCAACAAACTTTTGAAGAAGCGAAAGAAAATGTCCCATTTAAGGTTGTAATTTCTGGCTTAGATCCTGCAGCAGAAAAAAGCCTAACAACTGCTTTTTCAAGTGCTATAAAAGAGTCTTTCGGCATGCTTTTAAAAGATAAAAATCAGCAAAATTTATTTGAAGCCTCTGGCACAGCAAAAGGAAAAAAACCAAAAGAAAAAAATCAAGGACCAATAATAGACACAGATGATCTCAACAGTCTTGGCTTTTTTAAGAATGTTGCTAGAAGAGGTAAAATTTTAGGTAAAAAAGGTTTAAAGTACGCTGGTAAAGGGCTAAAATTAGCTGGTAGAGTTGCAGGGGTAGCGTCAATTGCTTCAGCTGGTTACGATGCTTATCAAGGATTTAGTAATGCTGAGGAAAATCTTGGTATAAAAGGAAGAGAAGCAGATACTAGCGAAAAATTAGCTTCTGCAGGAGCTTCAGGTCTTTCAGGTTTAACTTTCGGATTAGTTAAAAAAGAAAGTTTAATTTCAGATCAACAAAAGAAAAACATTGAAAATGAAAACATCCAAACAGAGGCTAATAAGAACCTACAAGAGGTTTCTAAAATAAAAGACCCTAATGAGAGAAGAATAAAATATTTTGAGACTCAATTAGAGACTTTAGAAAAACAGAAAACAATTCAGTCTGGTGATGAAAAAGCTCAAACTGAGCGCATGATTACTGTTGTTAAAGGTAAGCTAGAAAAGCTAAAGAACCCACCTAAAGTAGAGCCTGCTCCTGCTCCTGCTCCAAAGGTAGAAACAGCACCAGAAACAGGCCCAACTAATACTCCAGGACCTGTTACAATGCCTTCTGTTACTGTAAATCCAGCAATTACAGAAGTAAAAACAGCTGAGGCTCAAAAAGCTGTTCAAGGTGCCTCATCTTTACCAACAGTTACTGCTAATATACCTCAACCAAAAGATGTAACACCAGAACTTAACACTAACAACCAACTAACCCAACAAACCAATCAAATATTGGGAGAGTTATTAAAAACAATGGCTGGAAAGGATTATAACCCCACTTCTGTAACACCTGTTATGGTTGCTCAAGCTGCACCCAGTTCCCCGACTAGTCAAACACAAAGTGCTGCATATCAATTTAGATCACAAAATAGACTAGATTCATAAATAATTATATGGCCAGTACCTCACAGCAGCAAATAGTAAGTCAGTCTAGTGTGTTGTTCAAATTTGAAGAACCCAACTATAGTGACCTTGCTGGTATTAGTAGACTTGCTGGGCTAAAAGATATTCTAGGTAGTGCTGTAGATACTGTAACAGGTTCAAATAACACCGGTCCAACAAATCCAATCGCTGGTTTGCTTGGACCAACATCTAAAGCACCTCGTTTAATACCTACTTCTTCCGCTCCTATTGATATAAAAAGTGATTTTGCCTGGACATCTAGTAAGGCAGATCCTGCAAGAGCTGACATGCCTTATGTATATTTAAAAGAAAAAATTGTAGATAGATCTTCTAGACTACAAAACTTAATGTATAATACAGTTTCACTAGTACAAAGCCCACTAGGTATTGCTGCAGGAGCTGCAATTGGTGCTGGAGCTGCTGCTCAGTTTGCAAGAAATAGAGGAGCGGGAGATATTTTAACAAACGTAGCCAAGGTTGGTGGAGCAGTCGGTGGCGGTTTAGCTACAGGTGGTTTAGCTAATTTAACTGAGAATCAATTAGGTGGCGATGTTTATACAAACAACCTAAGAGCCTTTTCTGGTTTGTATAGTACAACCCCAACAAATTTTAGCTATAAGCTACCATTTGTTAAAACAACTGGCTCTATAAGCAAATCTATTTCTCAAAACTGGAATGAAGAGTCTACTACAATTGGAGATTCTTTAGAAGATATAAATCAAAAGATAGAAGGCTTAGGAGGCTCTACTTCTGCAGGCGGTCTAGGTGGTACATTATCATCTGGGGTTGAATTAGGTTCTTTGCTTGCAAAGGCTGCTGATGATGTTAATAATGTCTTATCAAGTGTAAACAAAAACGTTTTCGCTGCTGCCTATACAGAATCTGCAAAGACTTTTGGTTATGGGGGTGCTCCTGGTTTTGAAATTAGCTTTTATTTGTTTAACAACTTAACTTGGGCTGATACAGTAAAAAACTGGTATGCTGTATTTGCTCTTCAATATCAAAACTTACCAAATAGATTAAACAGATTAATCTTGACCCCATCTGTAATTTATGAGGCTGTTGTTCCAGGTTATTTCTATAGTATGTATACCTATATAAAAAATCTAGATATTTCTTATATAGGCTCTAATCTACTTATTGATATTCCAGTTTTAAAAACAAGTACTTCTGACGATGCTGTTAGAAATGTTTCTAATAATCAGGCCTTACCTACAAACTCTAATATTAGAGTTGTAATGCCAGAAGTTTACAAAATTAATATTACATTTGAGAGTCTTGTGCCAGAATCTCAAAACTTATTGTATGAGGCTATGGTTCAAACAAGGAGCAATGGTTCAGTACCACAAGCTCCTGTTGTTGGTCAATTCGGTTCAGCTGGAGTAGGATTAACACCAGGTATTCCAGCAACTTCATTAGGTTCAATTCCATTAGGATTTTAATATGGCTAACACAGTTACAGAAATAGGTTTATATATTAGCGACATTCCAACATATGTGGATGTAGAAAATGTCTCATATGAGAACTTTTTCAAGCTTCACATCTATAATGACGAGTTCGCTTTCTTTAATTTGTTAAAGAAGATCAACATCCTTACTAACACTAACGATGCTGATCCAACATATTTTATTACCTATAATGTTGACGTAGATATCCCATGGGTAGTATTAAGCTACAAGATTTACGGCACTTTAAATTTGTGGTGGTTGATTTGTTTAGTAAATAATATACAAGACGCAACAAAGAACCCAGCAGTAGGTACACAAATTAAAGTTATTAAACCTGAATTTGTTAATACTATTGTTAATCAAATAAACATTCAACTAAGAGTATAATGGCTGACGTAAAAAACTATACAATAGTAACATATAATAATACCCAATACGAATTTGAACTTGTATTGGTTAATCAGTATTTCAACATTTACATACCACACAACATTGTTGAATCTATTATTTTAGTAGACGATTTGTATAATATTTTTACATCTGCAACAATTGTTCTTAACAATTCTAGAAACAATATTGACATATTTTCTAATTACAAAAGAGGTGTTAAGCAAATTAAGGAAAATAAATCTTACAACTTCTTAGGTTCTGGTAACGATTTCTTCTTATTACATTTAAAACCAAAAACTCAAGATACACAAAACGTCGATCAAAGCAGATTAAAAGACGATATTTTTACTATTGACTTACAATTAACTATTCAAGACGAAGATGAAGTCTTAACAGGTAACGGTCAAAAGAGAAGAATATATCAGTGTATTGATGTAAGAGAATATATCTTACAAACAGACAAAAAAGGGTATTCCTCTATTAATGAGCCCAATTTTGCAAAGAATAGTTTTAGAGTAAAACAGCTAGATGATACTTCAAGAGTAGCTCCTTCTGGAGATTTAATAAAATATATTCTCTCAGAATCTCTAAAAGATACAAACCCAATATTCGACCAACAATGGGACTCTGGAGAGAGTAAATTGTTTTATTCTTCCCCACAGAATTTTTCTGCATATGACGACATTGAATATCTATTAGACTTTCATGTGTCTGCAGTTATTAAAGATAATTCCTTATTAAAGTTTCAAAGAAACGGAGCCTTCTCGCTAAAGTCTTTTTCTGATTACTTTGCATCTAATAGATCTGGAACATCTACCGGTCCTTATATGCAAGACTTTTTTACTTACGAGGATAATACTTCTAAAAGCGCTTATACCTCTTCGCCAATAGATAAAAAAGATAATCAAATAACCACCCCAATTAAATTTTCGTTTGATAATATCACCAACTTATCAAACTTACCACAACTACCTGAATTCAATTTCCTTAATAGAACAGGTATTGACGGTTACACATACCTTGTTTCTTATGGTATTTCAACTTACAATCTAGCTACTAAAGGATTTTTTATACAGCAAGAAGTTAATTATGTAGATAATCAAAAGGCTTTTATTGATGAGTATTACACTAAGAAGTTTGGCGGTACTAATCCAACAACCGCCTACTATTTAGACACAGTTAAAACAAGCAACGCAGCATTTAAGTCTGATTTTTGTTTACCAATTGACTCTAACAGCTTTCAAAAATACGGTTTAAATGTTGCTCTTAAAAAATACATTGACTCCTCTCCATGTATTAGTTTCAATACAGAAGGATATTCTCATAGAGAGAGTGGTAGATTCATGTCATTAATAAACCCACAACTTGAGACAGAATCTGTTTTTGCAAGTTTATTTTCAGGGGAATGGCTAGTAACAAAGGTTGTACATAATTTTACTGCTGGTAAATATACAAATAACATAACAGGGGTTAAGACTTATTTCTATGATAAAGTTTCAGCTACTGATCCAAACGAAGACCCTCAACTAGCTGATAAAATTAATAAGATTGAAGCTCTAGGATAATATGGCAAGCCAACCACAAAATACAGGAATACCTTACTTAGTAGATCAGAATCTATTTAACACACTAGACTTTTTAATAGCTGCTGGCAATTTAAACTCCTTGGTACAAACATTTCCTAACGAGATCTGTGTTGCTTATTTGTACAACTATACAAAGACAACTAACGACCCAATTACATCTCAGGCTATATTCTTTAACGAGATTAACAAGAATTTATTACAGCTTAAAAACAACTTTAAGTGCACAAAAAACCCAAATGTTAAACAATATAGCTTCATTAAAGACAGTCTTAATATAGGAAAAGACGAAGAACTATCAACAGATTCCGCTGGTAATAACTTAACAAGAATTAATCCAGATACAGGTAACTTAGAAATCCTTGTAAACATAATTAACGAAAAGAACAAAACAAGATTTGTAGAAGTTTTAACTAATGTAACTTCAGAAGTAAATTCTATACTAGAAACTGTCGAAGATAATTACGGGCAAAGTTCCTTAAGTGAAGAGTTTTGCTTGTACTGGATTAATGTTTTTGAAAACAGTTTAGCGCAAGTAAAAGAAGAATATAGAAAGTTAGATCCAGATTACGAGAAGGGTATTTTCCAGACATTGAGTGATAGCATAAGATTGTATACTCGCTATAAAGAGAACTTCGATGTAGTAAACGGTCCATTATCAGATCCATATTACGAATATAATCAATTGTTGCCTAGACATTTTCCTTCCTTTATTGGTGATAAATTAGATGATGAGTTTCAGAGACTACTAATAGAGTTTTCACAAAAAGCTTCTTATGTTCACAGACACAATCTACAAGGAATTTATACTAACCCAACAGTAGAATATCCTTCAACTACTGCTCATGGTAACAACCTTGTAACAGATGACAAGTATTATGAATATATAGGAACCATTAATGACTCATTACTAGGAGCAGTAAACAACTATTTGGATGTTGGTTCCCGTATATTTGAATATAGAATTTTAGTTGGTTTATCAACAGATGGTAATAAGCAAGAAATTACAAAGGCTTTAATTAACAAAATTGTACAAAACACTTCTTGTACAGTAGATTTCTTTCAGCAATTATATCAGAATATTCAGACTCGCAATACAACTAAGCTCATGCTGAGTGTGTAACATTAATCTCATCTTGCTGATTCATTTTAGCTGATAACATCATTTTTAGAATCTCCTCTCTTGAGGCCATGACTTTAACAGCATGGTCATTTGACTGAAGTTCCTTTTTATTCTCTACATCCATCTTTTTAATCTCAATTAAGGCATCATTCTTCTTTTTCTGTAAGAGAATCTTATTGAGAGTATCAATTGCATTTGTGGATGCATTAACCAATTCGGAGTAGGCTGACATTTCTTCTGCTCCTTGAACAGCCTGAACAACACTCTCCATGTTTTTCAGCATGTTAATTGAAGAATTAATTATTTCACTACTATTTTTTAAGACAAACTGTTCGAGGTTGTCAATAGTCGCAATATCATCTCTAGGCACAGAGACATTGGATTGTTCTGCTTTTATTGTCTGCAGATCATTTAAAAATTGAGCTACTGATTCATCAGGAATGTTGACCTCGTCCATATAATTATTTACTTGATTACCTGATTTTTCTATGCTATACTCGTGATATGGAAAAAGTTAAAATCTTATTTAAACGTACCCATGACCTCGCTAAACTTCCTGTCAAGGCTAATCCTGAACCGGAAACTGGCGATTCTGGATATGATATTTTTGCTGTGGAGCAAACGTTTATTCCACCTCGTGGTAGCGCAGTTGTGCCTGTTGGTCTTCAGCTTGCCTATATTACTCCTGGTTATTGGTTTCGAGTTGAACCTAAGAGTGGTCTAGGCTTCAAGCATGGTTTGCAACCTCATTTGGGTATTATCGATAATCAATACCGTGGAGGTATGGGTATTAAGATTTATAATTTCACTGATGTTGGTTATACTTATAACGTCGGAGACAAGGTTTCTCAATTCGTTGTCTACGAGTTGATTGATACAGAAGTTGAATGGAGTGATACAGTTTATGAAACCAATAGAGGATCAAAGGGCTTTGGCTCAACTGGTAAATAATATCAATATTCAGTCAATTGATTGTCCTGAAAACGGAGAATGTGACGTGAAATATAAAGTCAATCCAGGTTTCTTCGACCTTTTGGAAAAACGAAAGTTTAAGAAAATGTTCGAAGGAATGGACCTTGATTCAATCGTAAAAACTGTTATACTTCAATACCTGTGAATAAAGTACCGGCTAGTTATATTTGGTTCGAAAAGTACCGCCCTCAGACTCTGAAAGACATTATTCTTCCAGATAGCATCAGAGCTACTATCGAAGAGTATGGTCGTCAAGAGAATATCCCGCATTTGATGTTCGTTGGTAAGCCTGGCTTGGGTAAGACCAGTCTTGCTAAGATCATTGTGAAAGATGTTCTTAAGTGTCAGTATTTGTATATTAATGCCTCAGATGAAAACGGTATCGATGCAATCAGAACTAAGGTGGTTGCATTCTCTCAAACCAAGTCTATCGATGGTCGAATCAAAGTTATTATTCTTGATGAGTGTGATGGTTTGACTCAAGACGCTCAGAAAGCTTTGCGTAATGTAATGGAAGAGTTTCATAAGGTAACTCGATTCATTCTTACTGCTAACTTTGGTCATAAGATTATTGGTGCATTAACTAGCCGGTGTCAGAAGTTTGATACTCAGATCTCAAAGTCTCAGTTCAAAGAGCATCTGCTTAATATTCTTACTAAAGAGAATGTTACTTCAGAAGACTCTCAGGTTGAGGCTCTTGTTGAGCAATATTACCCTGACCTACGTTTGGCGATTAACGAATTGCAGAAGAATTGTAGGTCAGGGTCTTTGCAGACTGCTTCTAATAAGCAGAATATTGCTCTTGTGAAGGGTATCTTGATTAATGTACTTTCAAAGAAAGATTGTACCGTTATTCGTAGACACGTTATTGAGAACGAAGAAGTCTTTAATGGTGATTATCCAGGGTTGATGAGACACCTGTTTAACTTCATTAATGAGTTTGAATTTGATGAAAAAATAAAGCGTAAAATGCTCGTCACCATTGCAGATCATTTGTATAAGTCTGCTTTTGTAATGGATCAAGAGATCAACTTTTACGCTTGTTTGTTGGCGATGGTTTAGTAACCCTTCATGTAGCTATCGTATCTTAGCTTATGCTTCTGAGCACCTGGCAACGTTGTATTAGTTGTTGGGTTGCTCGTAACATTTTTATCAGTTTGTGGGATGTTACCTGGATCTTCATTTCCAGGAGGAGCATCAATCTTAGGATAGTTAGGGTGCTGAGTATCCATGTATCTGGCTGTGCTATTAATCTGTTGAACTGGCTGTGGCTTAATAATCTCGTTATTTGGTCTTACATGCTTAGGATTAATAGGGGTTTGAGTTCTATTTTCTCCACCAGTCATTAGCAACTCAACAAGGTAAGAAGGTACAGTCACTTTGTCAGTGAAGAGACCTGGAGCAATCTCTCTTGTAATATCGAGATAAAATGCATCTGGTTCATAATCCTTACCAGCCATACTGAAGCCGTATGGGGATTTAACATGGCTAACACGAAGATAGTCACCAGAAGTGGCTAGCTCTCTTAGCATATTAATCTTCTCAACTGATTGGGTCTTAGACCAAGGACCTGTAAAGGCTTCTTGTTTAATTCTAACTAGATCTCCGCAAAGAAACCCGTTGCGAGTAAATCTGTCATAATGTTCTTCTATAACTTGTTCAAATCGAGATGCCATATATAAATATTTATGTAATTCGTTCAAAAATTTATAAATAATTAACAGATGGCAACAGTAAACCTTAACAGTCTATTCCAGAAGCCAGTTAATCCTAATAGTGCTATCAAGTACATTTATCAGGACTTTAACGTTATGTCTATGGAAACGCTATATACAAACAATATAGCTGCTCGTAAAGTAAAGACTGATCTTAATGTTTCCTATGATGTAGCTGCTGTTAAGAATAGCATTTCTAATCTTTTATCTACTAAAAAGTGTGAGAAGATTCTTAGCCCTGAATATGGATTAAGAATAGAAGATTATCTATTTGAACCAGTTACAAGCACAACTGCATCAGCCATTGCTAATGAGATTCTCAACGCCATAACAATTTATGAGCCTAGAGTACAAATTGTAGACTTGCAAGTAATTCCATATCCAGATCAATACTTGTATGTTATTAATTTGGCCTTAAGAATACCAACATTAAAACAATCTCTTTCATTGCAAGGCACAATTCAAGGTGATTCAATAACAATTTTATAACTATGGCTACAGGTGTTTATCCAGAATTTAAACTAGCTCCAAATGCTTACACAGCATTTGATGCCACAAGTCTTAAGCGCTTAATGATTGAGCGTCTTAATTCTCCATCTAATACAGTTTTTACAGATCAGAATTTCGAGGGCAGCAATTTAAATGCTATTATTGACATTGTAGCCTACTCTTATCAAACCTTACTTTTCTATCTTAACCAAACTTCAAGCGAGGCTGTTTTTACAGAGTCTCAGTTGTATGAAAATATTAATAGAATTGTAAAACTGCTCAACTATAACCCAGTTGGGCCTCAAACCTGCGCTCTACCTTTCATAGCTAACTCTTCTCAGTTAAATGCAGGGGTTTATACCATTCCGAGATACTCTTTCTTGAATGTAAATGGTTTAAATTACACATTTACTCAAGATATTACTTTTGAGAAAACATCTCAGGCTGGTATTAATGAAATTTTAAAGCAATTTAGCTCTACATATTTGCTATACCAAGGAAAAATGGTTGAGTATCCAACTCAAACATCTGCTGGAGTAGCTTTTGAAACAGTAGCTCTATTGCCTGGTAATTCTGTAATTGTAGATAACTTCAATATTTTCGTATATGTCTTTGAAAGACAGACAGGTACATATGTTCAGTACAACAGAGTAGATAGCTTATTCTTATATGGCCCACAAGATAGAGTTTGTGAGATTAGATTAAACGAAAACAAGCACTATGAAGTTAAGTTCGGTGATAATATTACGGGCAGACAACTTCAAACAGGAGATTTAATTGCTCTGTACTTCTTACAATCTGATGGAACAGATGGCCAGATCAACGCTAATAAGTTAAACGATACCCCAATCTCATTGTTTAATACTCCTAGATTCAATCAGATTTTTACTGATGTAAGAGATGATAATTTAACATATCTTACAGCTACCCAAATTTTAGAACTCAACATAAACAATAATGTTGACTCTACTGCTTTCTTTGACGCTGAAACTGTTGAGTCTATTCGAACAAGAGCACCACAAACTTTTACTTCTCAATACAGATTAGTAAACGCTACTGATTACGAAAATTTCGTTTATACCAATTTTGCTAGCTTTGTATTTTCTACCAAAGTACTAAGCAACACTCAATATTTAAATAGCCACCTCAAGTACTTAACAGATAGCTTAAAATTAAACGACCCAAATTTAGATACAAACGTATTATCCAACCAGATATTATTTTCTTCATCTTGTAACTTTAATAATGTTTACATTTACTGTGTACCTAAAACTTCTGCTTCTAGAATTACAACAGTAACTAAAAATAACTTTATTACCCCCGCACAAAAGAACTTTATCATATCTGCTATTAACTCAGTAAAAACAGTTACAGCAGAGCCAATTGTTATGGATCCAGTTTATATGGCTTTCCAGTTTGGCTATGGTTCTAGTGTTGATGATTCAGCTATTCAAGATACTAATTTTGGAGCTAGACTAATTGTAACAACAAACCCTAACGTAGTTGTAAACAGAGACAAGATTAAGAGCACAATTGTTACAACAATTCAGAGCTACTTCGACTTACAATCTTTAGGTGGAACAGTAAACATTACAGATTTAAATGCTCAGATTTTAGACATTGTAGGAGTACAATCAATACAGACTGCTAATTTAAATGGAGCAAGAAACGGGTTGAGCTTCGTTTATTACAACTTCCAATACCCAAACATTGATGTAAAATCTTCTGTATCATCTGTAGTATTGCAAGATTTTATGTTCCCATATTTACCAGATTATTTTACCTTAGCTAACTTAATTACAATTCTCTAATGAGTGTAACCTATTCTATAACTACCGGTAAAGGAAATACAAGAGAGTATGTTGTTAACAGCAACAGCGTCTATCCTGTTTCCTCATATACAGGTGTACCTGTTACACTAAGCGTAACTCTTTCGAGTTTACCGTTATCAGCTGATAAGGATTTCATTGTATTCGCTATTAACGATCAGTTTGTCTTGAAAGAGAACAATTCTGTATATGATTTCCCTTTGCCAGGAGTTTATAAAATAACTCTTTTTACAGCTGACTTAAACGGTGAGCCAGTTGAAAATTACACTACCTATCTATCAGCATTTAACTACATTACAGATGTAATTAACCCTACTATTGTTCCTGTTAATAATGTTTACTTTAATTCTTCTACTACAACTTCAGGTATCAATCAAGGTAGAACGTATGTAGATAACTTACAAGTTGCTGCTGCTCAATATACTGATCCTATTTATGTCTACCGATATAACACCTGGCAGTTATGTAACAGTCTATCTTCCATAGATTATAAAATTGAGCTATATTGTGATGGTAGTTTTTCTAATGACTACGAAAACAGAACATATTACCAAACAAATTGGTACCACTTAGTTCCTTTCTGGCAGTTTAGAAACGAGACTCAAACTACAATTATTAGATCTCTAAGTACAGACAGCACCAATTTATACCTAACTTATGATGGCTATACTGGTAGTATCAGCCCAGTAAGCTCTATTAATAGTATTTTTACTGGTACAAGCGGTAAGAACATATTTTATTTTAAAGATGATTCTCCTTCTAGAGACACTCTTGAGAAGTTATATTTGACACAAAATTTAAAGGATGTACCTCTAGCTAAACAAATTTTAAATAGTAAGTTATTTTCTATATTTGAAAAGGATTTACCTATTATCAATAATTCTAGTACTTTTATTGATCTATTAGTTGACTATACTGTTCCTGATTCTTGGAGTTTTACAAGTAATGGTTTAACACAACCACCATTACCAAATATTATGTTCAACGGAACTTCCTTTCCGCTGTTTGTCGCTCCTGCAGATAGTGAGGGTAACATTTTAAAGTACTACGGTCAATTAAACTACATTCCTGCTAGCGCAACTATTTCTACAAACACTTTTAAATTAGCTTTACTTTCTGCAGATGGTACAAAAGATGCTTTTGGTAACAATAATTTATTCCCTACAAATTTCCAGTTTTTACCATATCAAGGTAACAATATTTCTACAGTATTATTAAGTAGTTTTTATGCTGGTGTTCTTTCTGCAAGTTATACAAATAGCTTTGCTACAATAGGAGCAACAACTAACTTTTCTCTAAGTACTGCCTATTCAAACATACAGGCTCCATATGTAGTAAACCCAGTTGTTCTATCAGCCTTCGGGTTCGCAATGGATACAGATGGTTTTGGTCAATATATTGAAGGTTTATATTTGTTTAATTACTATCCTGAATATGTAGAGTATAACATAATGAAGATTAATGAAAACTTCGATTATGTTGAAACCTTAAAGAGCTATGCTCTAATGCCAAGATTAAAAGATCAAACATCTTTGTTTGATGAGTTCTTTGCATATGTTGGAGGTACTCAAGAAAGCAGCCCGAATGGTATTGGTAAGAGATATTACGAAAAGATAGCTAACTTCGTAGACAATAATGCTGATGTTGATGCAGCAAATATTACTCAGCTCTACGGGCTTTTCGATGAGATTAATTACAAAGATAAAAATTACAACATAAAGTTTCCTTCTGATTTACAGAGAGTAATGGATCTTTTAAGTATTAACTACTCTAAACTAGTAGGTTCCGATACAGGGTTTAATAACAACTATTTAAACACTCCTTTTGTTGATGCTCAGTACTCCCAAACAAATTTAGGAGCTCAACTATCTAACAGTAGTATAATCACTGCAGGTACCAATATTGTTTCTTATCAGTATTTCGGTAATGTTTATACTACTATTACTCCAACCACTATTGCTTGTAATACAACTGAACTAGCTACCTATTCAGCAGCTAATCCAAACAGTGTAGATACAACGTTTAATGGTTTATCTTCTTACCCACTATCTGCTTATCAAAACAACTGGGGTTGGGGATTACCTTCTGATGTAAATTGGAACAGTATTATTAAGCAATACAATTTCTATTTACAGGCACCAACCGTAGTAACTAGCATAAATAAGATAGACGGTTATATTGACTGGAGTAATAATTTGACAACATTATCAGCCATTCAATATAATAGCAATCTATCAACATATTTTACAATGTCTGGTGGGTTAATGGAACAATACATCGGTAATGCTCTTAGAAGGGGAGTAGGATTAATTTAATGAACGGAAATATAGCATCATTTATAAACTTCTCAAAAACAAGAAAAGGAATTTCTCAAAATTCCTTGGCTTCTGAGCGGGAATACAAGGAGTATGTTTCCGATAAAAGCATACCACAAACAACTCTTAATTCCGATGAGAAAGACATCATCAGAGATGAGTATATTTCTGCAATACAATATGTATTGCTCAACCTCACAACCCCTCAAGAACGGGTTTTCTTTAAAGATTTAGATCTCTCTGACAATAACAACCTAGCTACCGTCATTCCCTTAGTTTCACAGAAGCTAAAAGAGGTAGCAATTTACATTGCCAAGGAAAGAGAAAGATCCAAATTTTCAACCATTAAATATAATCTCAAGGGTTCTGATTATGGTACAACAATTTATGTAAAGAATTATGTTTATACTCTTTACAATGACCCAGATTTTACATCTTTATTCCTTTCTTTCCCACCGCTTTCCTCAGTAAACTATCTTAATGCTAGTTTAAACTACTATTATGCACAGAATGTAGATTTGTATGATAAAGACTATGCTGTAGGAATCCAAAATCCTGAGTTATATGGTGGTGGGGACTATGAAAAGCTAAACCTACTCTACTTTAACAAAGATTTGTACTTTCCTGCTCTAAGTAGTAATGTAATAAGACAGTTTACATCTCTCAATTTAAAGTTTTTAAAAACTAGTAGTAATAAAATTCTAGTAGTTAACAGTAAGCAGAAGCTAAAAATTAAATATGTTTCTACAGATATTAATGACTTAGAGACAAAGTATTTCTTATACGGAGAGAAAACACCTGAGAATTTAATTTTCAACATAATTAAAAACGGTGTAGCAGGAGCTCAAAGTGCATTAGGTTCTAATAAGTTCCTAGGTAATAATTTGGTGTATGTAGCTGATGCTAATACAAGTGCTCCTCTTTCTGGCGCTCTAGTTGAGGCTGGTCAAAGATATGCTAACATTTTAAACTACCGTAATTATACTTTACAGGCTTTAGAATCAAACTTTGATATTAGAAAGCTTAACCAAATTGGTGGATTTTTCTTGCCAGAAAAACAAGGTTTGAGTGTTGCTATAAGCAAGCAATATAGCTATTTCTATAACACTAGTTTGTCTGGTCTAAATGTTACAGTCGATCCAGCCTTTGCTATTAACCCAAGAGGCAATTCTAAGCTAGAATACCCAAATGTTTTCTATTTTACTGAAAATGCTGGTTGGATTATTAACGATTTAGCAGGTCAAAACAATTGGGGAAGAATAAAAGACATTAAACCTTATCAAAAGCTTAATGGCTATCAGTCTTATGAAGAAGTTAACTTTGAATACAAGTCTGGTATCAACAAAGTAACAGATAGCTTTGATTTCTTTACTGGTCCTGAGAGAAATATATGGGCAAATTCAGATGTTTATAGTGTTACGGTTGGTCAACCATTGCCTCTCAATACAAGAGAGGAAAGTTATAACATAGGAGTAGAAGATATCTACAGATGGCAAGGAGATATATACGGCAATAACTATGCCTTATATAAGAGGCTCAACAACTATGATGTACCTGAACAGTTTAACCAGCAATACAGTAATACAGCTGCATTAAATCTGGAAGACTTTCAAGCAAATTTAGGTTTAATTACAGCTTCTGATGAAGTAGCATTCTTATATAGATTAAGTTCGTTCGATACTAACGTTCAATCTCTTTCTACAACAACAATTTATAATACTATTTTTGAAAAGTATCAAAAGTTTGGAGAGGTTTACGTTAGAACCTTTAATAATACAGCATTAAAGACTTTATCAGATGCATTTAGTGCTGTGTTTTCTAAGTATAGTACAGCTATTCAAAATGAAATTAGAAATAGCGTAAAAACTTTCAACATAATTAACGATGTTATTATTATTAAGACTGAAAACTATAAGGTGATGGAGAGATTTGTGTTTGATATTGATAAAGACACATTTGTTCCATTTTACACATTTAGAACTGAACTTCAGTAGTAGAAATAACAAAAATAGATAAATAATTTCGATGGTTTGCTCTGTACCTAACTTAACTGGATCTTTTGGAAGCTGTGCGCAAGACATTGTTGCAAGCGATTTTAACAAAGATTCTGTGTTTTGGTATATAGAAAATGAAGATTCTGTATACAATTTTAAGCTAACTCTCTGCCCTTACCTATCAGCTACACCATTAAAAATTGTTTACCCAGAAATTGAAATTTTTAACTTAAAGACTTTTCAAAAGAACTTTGCTTTTCCATCTTTTAACACTGTTGACGAACAATCTTTTCCAAGTTTACTACCATTTTCTGTTAATAGCTTACCAAGCGGAGCAGAGTATAATATAAAAAGTATAGATCAACCAGTATTAAGTTACAACTCAATTAATAATATTTTTGATCTATCCTTTATTGGTAGATTTCCTGCTGGAGTAGAGGGTTTATCAATTTTTAATTATCGCTTCTTAAAAAATAATCAGACAGTTAATCCATACGCAATAAACATTTATACTCCTAGCCAGTTTATTTTCTCTTCTAACTTTGCTGATGGCTATTTTTCTAAGTTCTTAGATTTACAAACATATCCTAAGAGTGTTGGTTTTTATGTGTTGCCTCTTTCAGTTAATACAATAGACTATCCTTGTAATTATGAGCCTCCCTGCCAAAGTATTACAGCTGTTCACAATTTAGCTAATGACAGCTTAAAGTTTAACTCTGCTAGTGTTGATACTTTAAGCACATTTGGTAACAATGTTACTTTTTTAAACTATGTTTGCGGCTTTAATCCTGATAAAGATATTCAGATAGTATTTGATGCTGCAGCTTATATTTTTAATAATGAGCAGGTTTTAGGTACAGTTAATAGTACAGAAATTTGTTCTGCTAGAACAGTTACTAATTTTACTAGAGGTGGAGCAGGAGAAGGCTTTTGTGTTTATTTTTACCAGCTAACAAGCTTTGCTGATTTTATTGGTTCAGGACCAGCTTCTTGTTTTGGTTATGCTCCTGGCTCAGCTGTTGATGTAGACTACTTAAACGGAACACCTATGATGTTTCCGTTTGGTATGTATGGTGGTTATTTGGGGTTAGGTTTTGATATTGGTGGAGATTTCGGTACTCGTTTACACGGAAAAAGTGCTGTTGGTTCTGCTTCACCTAATACAAAACGTCCAAACACTATTACATTAAGAAGTAGTCAATTAGATAATTTCAATGTTTTAACAACAACAAATAATTTAACAGCATACAATTTATATCTTGCTCAACAAGTCACTTCTGTAGAAGAAGTTAAGTTTAATACCTACAAGGTTGTATTAGATAATCACGGCAAAAGAATTAGAGCAAGTGTATTAGATTGTCTTTCAAATGAGTTTATAGATATTTTTTGCTATGAGGTTGACTTTGCAGATGGCTGTGATGCTTCTCCTACAATTTTATTTCCTGGAATAAGCTTTTCTACGAGTGAATATACATGTAATTTTGAAATTAAAAATGTTTCATTTATAGGAGCCTTGGCTGACACTGAAGCAGATGCTTGTGGTAGAGTGCGTATACCAACACCTACACCTACCTGCCCAATCTTCCTGCTATCCCCTACACCTACACCTACAAGTTCTGTTACACCTACACCAACACCTTCAATATCAGTATCTTCTACAGTTACACCAACTGTCACACCTACAAATACAGTTACACCAACTGTCACACCTACAAAAACAGTTACACCTACAACTACTGTAACAGCTACCCCAACTTTAACACCTTTATTCTCTCCAACACCTACAAGTACAGTAACACAAACCGTTACTCCTACTCCTACTGTTACTCCAACTTTAACTGTAACACCTACAAAAACAATTACTCCTACACCTACAATTACACCAACAGTTACAGTAACCCCAACACCTTCTCCAGCTGCTACGAATGAGTATTGCTGGTTTACTCCACAAACTTACATTTATCTATCAAGCTTTGCAACTTGTAGAGGGTATTATTCTGGTCCTGGTGGGGTTGTTGTTACAAGTGATATTATTTCAAGCGGTGGAGTAAATCTAGCCAAGATTTTAAGATTTATATTCAATAGACTGCCAACTGTTTCAAATATTTCCAGTTCATCTACTTGGGGTGCATATGGTACCACGACTCAAAATTATTATGTGAACTACACTTATGATTCTGGTAATAATGATTACGCTGTTGATATCTATAGAACAACAGGGAGTGTAAATATTGCAAGTATTTCTAATCTTTCATTTACTAATGACGATGCTGCTCAAGAATCTGTTATTGCAGCTCAATGTTTGTATGTAGCAAGCTACGAATAATATGAATAGAGTAAGCTCAAATTTTTATTTTGCACCATCTTCAATTCAGACAAATTATCTTTCGTCTGGACAACTAAGCGCCTATACTACTACTAACTTTTCTCTTTCAACTGATGGTTTAACTAACCTTGTTTTAAGCTTATCAAATGTTCAAGAAAATTTTGACCAATATCAAAAGGTGTTAGTTGATTGGGGTCAAGGCAAGGAGTATTATGAGGCTACAATTAATCCAATTTCTACTCAATCTATAAGTGATTTCATTTTTCAAAACTTTTTTACTACATCTTCTACTAATGACCCAAACACCTTTAATGTTTCATTAAGTTTATTTAGATTACCTTTTGATAATGTTTTTGATACAATTAATATTGATCTTAACATATTTCAACCGAGCTTTACTGATGAGTATAATATAAAGTTATTAAAAAATTATAACTATTATGATCCAGATACTAAGATTAATAATTTAGTATTGTTTATTGAACAGCAAAATAATAATGGTATTTCTGTTGTTTATAATGAGATAGGAAATAATTTAACTAATTTTGTTGATACAAGAACTAGTGCAGCTCTTGTAAAATTTGTACCAGACGTTTCTATAGAAGGTATCGCAGAGTATAATTTAAGCGCTTGTGATTGTAACGGTTTATTAGCAATAAATAGAGCTTCTGATGGTGTAGGACCAGCAATGGTAATTGTTACAGCCCTAACAGCTGACTTTTTGTACACTTCTAGCACTAATACTGTTTATTATCCAGTAACAAGTTTTACTTATTCAGCCTTAACAGAAACAGCCAAAGTAATTAATTGGAGCTCTAATGAAACAGGTATAAAGTATTTTTCGGTTCCGATTTATGTACCTGACTTATATGTAGATACCCCTCAGTTCTTTTTAGTTACAATTGAAAATCTTTTTAATACTTTTGTTGATCCTACTTCAACCCAGGCGTTTATTTTATTAGAGCCTTATTCTGATTGCAATTTGGATATGGATCCTTGCGGGTCTGCTCCAATACCTACACCGACAAATACAGTAACACCAACAGTAACACCAACAAATACTGTTACAAATACTGTTACTCCAACAAATACAGTTACACCAACAGTTACAGTCACCTCAACAGTAACTCCTACCGTAACACCAACTCCAGGACTACCACCTTCTTCGACTCCAACTGTAACACCAACAATTACCGTAACACCGACAATTACCGTAACACC
>Ga0181344_1000014_pt1 | contig 95444 bp, 92 predicted proteins | sample Su13VDMLBDD_FD_130098 | JGI IMG/M metagenome (GOLD analysis project Ga0181344, IMG submission 130098) | Freshwater viral communities from Lake Michigan, USA - Su13.VD.MLB.D.D | ecosystem: Environmental > Aquatic > Freshwater > Lake | place: USA: Michigan | collected 2013-07-15
ACGCTGAAAATCCTCGCGCCCTCCCTGCTGCCGCAGAAAGGGAAAAGGTGGACGACTTTTACGCCGCCCGCAGCAGCTCCATGCCGCCGCTTCCGTGGCCTAATTTCTCACCGCCGTTCTCAAAAAGTTCGTGAGGTGGATGAACTTCGAACTGAAGCCGTAAGCCAAGGATACCCACGAGTGATTGTCATTGGCGTAGGTGTGAAATTCGACATCGCGGATGTCCGTGAACTTCCCCTTGGCAGAAAGTCGCTGCCACCGTGCGCCCGTAAGAACATTACGGCACAGTCCATCACGGTCAGTAAGGGGGACAGAGAAAGCTAGGTAATCGACCCGCATGAGGTTATCGATTTCCAGACGGATGATCGCGGCGCAGGCACCGTAAAGCCCTTGGGCGTAGAGCAAGCCGAAGGCTTGGTTGTGCTCGCACGAGCGCTTCTCGACGAGGCGCATATACGCCCTGAGGTTCTCGTCCATCACGCTCCGCCTTTCTCACTTCGATCCAACGTAGCGACGCAGCCATGCCGAGAGGACCATCCAATGCGAGGCGACCAGGCTTGCGTCGTCAGCTGTCAGCTCCTCTTCCGTCCCACAACCCAGCCGTGGCCTGATCCTGCCATATTTCGGAGTTCATTCGCCGCGCTGATCATCATCTTGCGGACGGATGTAAACACTCAAGCGGGTCAGAACGTCGTGCCACGCTCACTGGTAGTTCAGCCTCTGGGAAGCGCCGGCACCACACTCTTGAAAATCTCCCGTTCAAACGGATGCAATATTCCGAGGATTTCATCTTTCGTTTGGAGGATGCGGTCTACGGCGTCCTGCAGGGTCTCATCGGGCGATGGATCGGGTAGCAGTTTTGTTCCTAGGGAGAAAGGAACCCCAAATTCATCTAGGATAAAGACATTTGGATCCAAAAACATGGCTTCCGCCATCGCAATGAACATTCGGTAGTTCGCTGTCGATTTGCGTCCCGCTCTAGATTCAATGTCTTTGTGAATTGACTCAATAGCGGAGAGCTGCCGCGGGAACTTAAAACAAAGATAACTGCGGAGAAACTTAAGGCCCTGATCGATGGCGTCACTTGGTGATTGTTCACCTCGCCGATTTTCAACTCTATCATCTAAAAAATTGCGTAGTGTGTCCGACATACGGATCTTGGTCAGCACTGCGGCCAATTGAGTTCCGCTGTGGATCTGATAACCCTTTAAGATCCGTTCGCCCCCCATCTGCGCAAAAATTATTTCGCATACATAGTTTAGCTCTTCTCCATTCGGGATGTGGGACCAGTTCAGTAGATTTCGGTAAAGCATATCGCTGCGAATGCGGTTCGCTACAAGCTTTTGGGTTTCGATATCTATGTGGCGGTTCTCGCGGATAGTCGATATATCAAGTTCCACCGCATTGATCTCGCTTTCGACCCGGCGCCGTGACGCATCCGAAAGATCTTCTTCTGGCAACCCCAACAAAAGCGAAATGGGGGTTCCCTCAGGCTGGGTTTCAACCGACACTTCAACTAGCATGTCGGATGGTTCCGGAGGGTTCTCGAGCACAAAGACTTTTCCGATGAACCATTGCCCCATTCGTCCTGCTCGTCCGGCGACATTCCGGAAAGAAAAGTAGTTGATGGTTGATGTGTTTACTCGCCGGTCATAAACAACAACATTTTCGGCAACCGTATTGATGCCCTCGATTAAGGTTGACGTGCAAATTAAGATCGAGAGTTTACCTTCGGAGAAGGCCCGGATCATATACTGCTGAAGTGATCTCGGCACGTTTCCATGGTGTATCCCGATACCCCTTTTCAGAGCGTCAGTGACGATCCAGCTATCAGGAAATTCCTGCTCGAGCCAGGATGTGGCGTCCTCTGTAGCCTTCGTGAGCGGGCGCTTCTCGGCATCGATGAGGAGCTGAGCAGCCTCTGCGCACTTCGCGGGCGACTGACAATAGATCAGCGTCGGCCCCGTGTTCTCGCCAACGATCTCTTTAAGCTTTTCGGCGCGCTCGCTTCCATCGCGAGGAAGGTCAAAATGCACGATGTCCAAGGCAACTGTGGAAAATTGGGATGGGATGAACACGTGCTGATATTTACTAGCGATGCCCTTGACCCCGTCGACATGGGGACCGATCAGGTAAAACTTCGCTCCCGACGACGCCAGCTTGTGGAAGGCAAGGTTGAGATCGACAGCCCGATCCGCGCCTCCCGCGAGGTCGGCCCGAATGTCGAGTTTGTAGAACTCATCTACCACGAACCAGTCAATGTTCTGGAGGTCGTCTCTAGAGAGGACCCGTTCCTGTGTGAGGATATAGATGGCGCGCGCACCCGGCGTGGAAACTTGCGACGCGTGGGTGATGATACTGTGAGTTTCGGAGAACCGTGCGGCAAGCCTCTTGCGCGTTTCATCGATGAGGGCGATCGTCGGAACGATGATAACGATCCTACGGAATTTATTCGCAGAAACTACTGCGTCGATGATCATGCTTTTGCCGACGCTTGTAGTCGCGCTTAACACGACGTTTCGTCCTTCCATAATCTGGCGATAGACAATGAGTTGCAGGGAGTGGAAACGTCGACCATCGAGTCCCGGAGCGATATGAGCCTGCAGGAGCATCGATTCCGAAAAATCTTTCGGATCCGGCAAATATGGGATCAGCCCAACAGCTTTGATGAGATCATTAAGAAGATCATGGTATTTCTCAGGAATCTCCCGTTTCTTGTCTAACGCACGTATGATCAGTTCTCGGGAGGTGTCGTGGGTAGACGTATTGTTTGAAAGCATTGCGAGGTTGCGTAAAATTTTCTCCCAGTCCGAGGCATTGCGCTCTGGGGCGCGAAGCAAGTCTCGAGCGTCCATTTCGATAGAATTTATCATCTTTTTATCACCTTCTCGAACTCGGAGAGGAGGCTGTCTACGTTCGGTATCGGAATTAGGAAGATATGGACGGAAATACTAACCAAAGTGGCAGGCAGCACCGGCTTTAACTTTTCATATTCCATATTAGCTTCAGAAATTAGGTCGCTCAGGTATGCGTTATAGAATCCGGTAGCCAAATGTGGACTTTCGTAGGCGAGCAGGATCGGTAGCCGAACCGCTCTACGAAGGTCTTCAATTTTTGCGCGGTCCGTGAAGAGTCCATCGATTGATGACGGTCTAGCGTGATGCGGCTCGCGGAGCGTCATGATGAAGCGGCGCTCCGCCTTCAGGACCCCGGACGACACTGCCTCGTGTAGGCCTTCAGCGATCTCAGTAAGGATATCGTCGCGCTGATCTGCTCGCAGCAGATGAGGGCGTCCAAGCCAAAGCTGATCTCCCGAGTCGTTGAAAACGATATGGGCACTGGTGGCAGTTCCGTCTTCCATATTGAACAGACGGCAAGGCATAGGCTCGCTGTTCAGATGGTTCCTCATGACCGCGTGGAGAAGAACTTCGGCCAGGAGCGTGTCGACATCAATGCGCCGACCTTTCAAAGCGTCCAGCGCTCTCGGGAGCAGCTGTCTTGCAGAAAACCTGTCAAATTGGGCAAGCGTGTGCGAAGGCAGCGCGATTTCGGGCAGCCAATCCACGAGATAATCACACAGGGCTTCCGAGCGCCACTCTCCGTCATCGAACTCGACATCGAAGCTTCTCATAGACCGCGCGATCGCGACCTCGTCAAGCTTTGCAATCTCCTTTAGGAACGGTTCCGGCAGAGTGGTGTAGACCTTGAGGTCCAGCCGTGCGTTGGCCCGGATGTCGGCAAGCTTTTCTTTCCACCACTGCTGAACCGTCGCCCTCGCGAGGCTTTTCTTGTCCCCGTCTGTTGCTCGGTCAGCCTCTGAAGCTTCCCGAACCTGGGAAAGCAGTTCCTTATACATCGCTTCCGCTCGCGTTATGCCCGGAATCGAGCCTTGAGCCTCACACATCCTAAGGATCTTGTTGATACCATCGCGCTCAAGCCCGTCACTCGAGCCAGCGACCTGCCAGTAGAGGGTTTCCGCCCAATGACCAAGGTTGCGCTTGTTCTTTGATGTGAATGATTTATGCTTGCTAGAGAAACTCTCCTTCAGCGCAGCCAGTTTTTCCGTAACAGCCTTCCTTCGCCCCCGAGGCGCACAAAATGGCTTCAAAGCGGAAGCGACATCGCGCCGCGACACGATGCGGAAACGGGGTTCGGCTTCGAAGCGGTCGCACGCTAGAGATTTTTCGCATAGTGATGTTCCGGGGAGCGTCTTCGTGCTCGACTTGCTTCGCTCCGTTATTTCTTTAATTGACCACTTCCTGTCGTCTTCGGTGGTCTTTACCTGAACATACTCGTTGATGCTTCTGTCCTCTTCGAGGATGCGCAAGGTGATGTCATCCGCCGTCTCGAATTCCACTGCGACGATTGTTGCGTCTTCCAACATATCGAGCAGGAAACCGACCCCTACCTGATCCTGGTATGTAAAGCCCGCCCTGGCGGCGACCCCTCCGGCGTTTGATGGATCATCGATAAGAACGTCCAAGGTCACGGCAGCGCTCACTTAACTCATGTCCATAGTATAGGCGCATAATTCACGCGTATCGCAACTTGTTGACCTCCACCCTCATCTCGAAGGCAGCGAAATGCGGAGATTGTGTCGCCAGTGGCACATGAAGCAAGGACTTGGCCGCTTTGTGGCGCAAGGACGGGTCACTCAATCGACGCACGCTGCGAATACTGGTTCACCCGGTTCATACCCCCAATTCTACTAAGTTCACACACAGCGGACGATCGAGCTGAACGCAGCGAACAACCGCTTTCCGCCCTTTTGGTTAATGATGAGATGCTGCCACTTGGGACAAGTGTAGGCTTCAAGCTGTTCCTCGCAGTGCCCGCGCATGTTGAACTGCCAGAGTAGCAAGCTGCAGAGCAGCCTCACGATCTGCGGCCACAGCAATGAAGCGGGCGTTGTGGCAGAAGCGTGAGCCAGGCACACCAGATGCAGCTTCGAAGGCCGCGTCCGTCAGCCCCGCCCAACCTACGGGAAGATCGGCCCGAAGGGCAAAACCTTCAGCTTCGCGGCGGATGCCGGTCAGGGCCCAGTCTGTTTCTCGGGGATGGACCACGAAGAGCAGGTGATCGGCGCCTGCCTTCTCGATGGCAGAGCGGAAGGGCATGCCCATCGGGAGTTCGAGGACCCGGCTTTCTCCGGCGGCGGCAATGGCCTCCATAACGACAGCCTCGGCCCGCAGCTTGGCGGCCTTTCGTGCAACCGCCGCCTCGACAAAGGCACGAGCGATGGTCAAAGCGTGGTCGAAGGCCCGATCATCGGCACCCGGGCTGCGATCGTCGAAGACGGGTTTGAGGCTTTCCAGCAGGAGCGGCAGGGACAGGTCCGCGAGCAATCCACTTGGCGACAGGGAACCATTGTCTACCAAGTCGATGGGCAGGACGAAATCGGCGTCGAACGCTGCATGGATCATGTCCAGATCCCCATCAGGAACACCGAAGGTCCGCAGATAGTCCCTGCCGAAGTGCCGCCAGATTAGGCCGAACGAGCTGTAGGGCTGGCTGTCGTCGCGCAGAGGTGGGCTCTTCTGGTGGTGATCGAAGATCAGCCGCTCCGGATCGTGATCGCGGCCGACGTCATAGATCACCCGGTCCGGCGCCGGTGTGGTCCAAGCCGCATCACGCGTCCGCGTGATCCGCGCCTTCGGGAAAAGCCGCGTCAGGACAACGGAGGAGAGAAGCTCGTCAGCGTGAAAGCCACCGGAATGGGTGACAAGATGAGCAATAGTCATGAGATGTCCTGGAAAAGAGATGACCGCCCGGAGGCGGTCAGTAGAGAATCAATGGGTTACGAAATCTTTGCCCCGAACTGAACAAATTTACCCCTAGCCGGCAGCAACTATGCTCCGAACAACACAAACCTAATGGGTCCAGGGCGCGCGGCGGTCTGTCGCGAAGTTCTCGCCATAGCCGCGCGGACGGACATTGGCGGCGCGCTTTTGCGGCGGCTGGACAATGTAGTCCAGGCCATGTTCGCGGGCGTAATCCTCGGCCTGCTTCTGGGTGTCAAAGCGCAGGCGGACCTGGCTCTGCGTGTCGTCACTGCCGATCCAGCCCATCAGCGGGTCGATATCGCGTCCGACGGGCGGAAACTCCAACACCCATGTCCTGGTCCGCGCGGTGCCGGACTGCATGGCATTGCGGGCGGGTTGATAGATGCGAACGCGCATGGGGCTACCTTTCGGGGGCGGATCTCGGGGGACTTATCGCCAATGACGCGGCGCGGATCAAGGCCCGGAACGTCCGCCCCTCCCGGGCGTTGAGGCCGGAACCGCAACCAGAGGAGATTTCCCATGCCGTTCCGAACCGCTGCCGCCCTTGTGCTGCTGGCCTTGCCCGCCGCGGCCCAGGAAACCGCCGCGCCCGCCGCCCCGGCCGAAGGCGAGGCGCCGATGATCGCGGAAATCAAGACGGCCGAGGGCGAAAGCCGCGGCACCGCCACCGCGGTCGCCACCCCGTCCGGCATGATGCTGGTAACGCTGGAACTGGAGGGCCTGCCCCCCGGCATCCACGGCGCCCATATCCACCAGACCGGCGAATGCACGCCGCCCGACTTCGAATCGGCGGGCGGGCACCTGGCGGGCGACAAGGACCATGGCGTGATGGCGGCCAACGGCCCGCATCCGGGCGACCTGCCCAATATCCATGTCCCCGACAGCGGCACGCTGATGGTCGAATATTTCGTTTCCGGGCTGAGCAAGGAAATGGTCGCAGACGAAGACGGATCCGCCATCATCATCCATGAACAACCCGACGACTATGTGGGCCAGCCTTCGGGCCATGCCGGCGGCCGGATCGGCTGCGGCACCTTCGCCGAAGCCAGCTAGATCACTGCGCTGCGGCGTCCGCAAAGGGCGCCGTCAGCTCCGCCGTGCCCGCGGCCTTGTCATAGATGCAGACCATCCGGTCGGAACCGGCCGTGACCAGGGCCGCGCCATAGCTTTCCGAACCGAACGGATTGACTTCGACCGCGACGCTTGCAGAGGCCGGCGCTTCAACCAGCGCGCGGCAGGATTGCGCGACGGCGGTGCGGAACGCGTCCCATGCCTCGTCGCTCGACGGCCAGGCCATCACGGGCAGAACAGCAAGACCGATGGCGGCAAGCCCTTGTTTCATCGTTTTTCTCCATCCGCAGAAAAGCAGGGAACGCGCGGGCGGTGCAATCGTTCTGCCTCAAACACAAAGAGGTGATCGTATGTCATCGGCCCGTGCCATCCTTTCCGTTCTGGCCCTGTTCTCCATGGCCGCCTGCTCGACGGGCTACGGCCTGACCGTTGCCGCCACAAGCTGCGACCTGAGCCAGCATCAGCGGCTGGTCGGCATGAACATCGGCGAGGTTTACCTGCCCCCGCAACTGCATCGGCGGGAAATCAGCCCCGGGCAGGTCGTGACGCAGGACTATCAGCCGCGGCGGCTGAACATCTTCCTGGATCCCAAGGGCTGGATCGCCCGGGTGACCTGCGGCTGAGACGGGTCACGCCCGCGCGCGATCCACCTGGGCGATGGCGCGGGCAATCGCCTCGGCGATGGTCAGGTCGCTCGTGTCCAGAACAACCGCGTCCTCGGCAGGCCGCAAGGGCGCCGTCGCGCGTTCGCTGTCGCGGCGGTCGCGTTCCCGCAGCTCGGCCAGGATCTCGACCGGATCGGCGCCCAGCTCGGCCGCGCGGCGGGCGGCGCGAACCTGGTCCGAGGCCGTGACATACAGCTTGACCGCCGCATCGGGGCAGATGACCGTGCCGATGTCGCGCCCGTCCAGCACGGCGCCGGGATCCTGCAAGGCGAAGCGGCGCTGGAACTCCAGCAGCGCGGCGCGCACGGCGGGGATGGCGGCGACGCGGCTGGCCGCCTGCCCCGCCTGCGCGCTGCGCAGGCCGGGCCGGGCCAGATCATCGGCCTCCAACGTCTGCGCGGCCAGCACCGGATCGCCGCCCTTTGCGCCGGTCGCCCGGTACAGCAACCCGGTGTCCAGGTGGTGAAAGCCGAAATGCGCGGCAAGCGCGCGGGCAATGGTGCCCTTGCCCGAGGCGGCGGGCCCGTCGATGGCGATAATGAATGGCATGGTTTCGCAAGGCAGTTTCGCGCCCGTGCATGGCATGGCCAGGTCCGGTCGTCAAAATGAAAAACGCCGGCCCCGCAGGACCGGCATTCCGTTGTCGGAACAGCGGGATCAGGCGCCGCTGAGGGTTTTGGCGACCTCGGTCGCGAAATCCTCTTCCTTCTTCTCGATGCCTTCGCCGACGGCGACGCGGGCATAGCCGGTGATCTCGACCCCGGCCTCTTTCGCGGCCTGCTCGACCGTCAGGTCGGGATTGATCACGAAGGCCTGGCCCAGCAGCGTGTTTTCGGCCACGAACTTCTTCATCCGGCCCGGAATGATGTTGTTCTGGATCACGGCTTCGGGCTTCGGCTTGGCCGAGGCGGCGTTTTCCTCCATCGCCTTGGCGGTCTGGACTTCCAGCTCGCGCGCCAAGAGCGCCTGGTCCATGGTCGCCTCGGAGAGCGAAACCGGGTTGGTCGCGGCGATGTGCATGGCGAACTGCTTGCCGATCGCCTGAGCCTTGTCCTTGTCGCCCTTCAGCGCGACCAGGACGCCGATCTTGCCCATGCCTTCGGCGGCGGCGTTGTGGACATAGGACACCACCGTGTCGCCTTCCAGAACGTGCATCCGGCGCAGGGTCATGTTCTCGCCGATGCGGGCGATGGCGTCGGTCAGCACTTCGGAAACGGGCTTGCCGTTCAGATGCGTGGACTTCAAAACCTCGACATCGTCGGCGGTGGTCAGGGCGGTGTCGGTGATCTCGCGCACGAGCTGCTGGAAGTCGGCGTTCTTGGCGACGAAATCGGTTTCCGAGTTGATCTCGACGGCGACGCCGCGGCCATCGGCGACCTGCACGCCAACCAGACCTTCGGCGGCGACGCGGTCGGCCTTCTTGGCGGCCTTGGCCAGACCCTTGGTGCGCAGCCAGTCGATGGCGGCTTCCATGTTCCCGTCGGTCTCGGTCAGCGCCTTCTTGGCGTCCATCATCCCTGCGCCGGTCGTTTCGCGCAGCTCTTTCACCATCGCGGCGGTGATAGCCATGATCCGTCTCCTTTGATCAACGCGTCAGGCGGGGCATATCCCCGCCTGACGACAGTTCCGTGAATATCCGGTGTAACGCCGATCAGGCGTCGGCGGTCGCCTGTTCGGGGGCGGGCTCGTCCAGCAGTTCCTCGGGGGCTTCGGACAGGGCGCCGACATCCACGCCCGCCGCGCCCATCTGGGCCGACATGCCGTCAAGCGCGGCGCGGCTGGCCAGATCGCAATACAGCGCGATGGCACGGGCGGCGTCGTCGTTGCCGGGGATGATGTAGTCCACGCCTTCGGGCGAGCAGTTGGTATCGACCACGGCCACAACCGGAATGCCCAGCTTCTTGGCTTCCAGGATCGCCAGGTCTTCCTTGTTCACGTCGATCACAAACAGCAGATCCGGCAGGCCGCCCATGTCGCGGATGCCGCCCAGCGAGGCTTGCAGCTTCTGCTGCTCGCGCTCCAGTTGCAGGCGTTCCTTCTTGGTCAGCCCTTCGGCGCCGCCGGCCATGGTCTCGTCGATGGCCTTCAGGCGGCTGATCGACTGGGAAACGGTTTTCCAGTTGGTCAGCGTGCCGCCCAGCCAGCGGTGATTCATGTAGAACTGGGCCGATTTCTCGGCAGCATCGGCGATCGGCTTCTGCGCCTGGCGCTTGGTGCCGACGAACAGCACGCGGCCGCCCTTGGCCACGGTGTCGCGCACGACTTGCAGCGCCGCGTCCAGCATCGGGACGGTCTGCGTCAGGTCCAGGATGTGGATGCCGTTGCGGTCGCCATAGATGTATTCCGCCATGCGCGGATTCCAGCGCTGCGTCTGGTGGCCATAGTGAACGCCAGCTTCCAAGAGCTGACGCAGGGAGAATTCGGGAAGCGCCATGTCCATGTCCTTTCCGGTTTGCGCCTTGGCAGGGGATTCAGGACGGATGTCCCAACCGGTGGACCTTTTGCGGATTTCTCCCGCAAGGGCCCGCCCCTGCCTGTGAAGTGTGGGGCAGATAGCCCCCCTGGATTCGTTTTGCAAGGGCTTCCCCTTGCGGAACCGATAAAAGCTGACGAATCTGTCAGTTGCCGGGTCGGGAACGGTCGGGCAAGATGAGGGCGAAGGGGGTTCCGCCATGGCCGACAGCCGCTTCCGCTTTGGGCGTCAATACGATTTCTACGAAGTGCTTGCAGACGGGATCGTTCACGGCGTGGGCGTCACCCTGGCGCTGGTGGGCGTGACCGCGCTGATGTTCCATACCGCGATGTCGGCGGACCGGGCCGAGGTTCTGGCCGCGGCGATCTATGGCGCGGGGCTGATCCTGGCGCTGGCCGCGTCCTTCACCTATAACATGCTGCCGCATTCGCCGCTGAAATGGTATCTGCGGCGGGTCGATCATTCCGCCATCTTCGTTCTGATCGCCGCCACCTATACGCCCTTCCTGCACAAGGCCTCCTCGGATCCGACGGTGCTGGCGCTGCTGGTCTTCATCTGGACCATGGCGGCGCTTGGCGTCGCCCTCAAATGCCTGCTGCCCGGGCGATACGACCGGCTGGCGATCCTGCTCTATATCCTCATGGGGTGGAGCGGGCTGATCGCCTTCGGCCCCATTTCCGACCACCTGCCGCCCGTTTCGATGCTGCTGATCGTCGTCGGCGGCGTCGTTTACACGGCGGGCGTCGTTTTCCATGTCTGGGAACGGCTGCGCTTCCAGAACGCGATCTGGCACGGCTTTGTCGTGACCGCCGCTGCGATCCATTACGTGGCCGTGCTGGTCGCCGTCTGACCGTTGCCGCCTGATAGCGATAACAAGATTTTCGCCGCAGGGCGGCAAATCGCTTGCATCACCCCCCGCCTCCGGGCAGTTTGCCCGCAGATTGCGGTTAGAAAGGTGGCGCCATGAACCCTGAAACACAGTCGCAAAGGACGCGGGCGCTGTGCAGGCTTGCCCCGGTGATTCCGGTGATCGTCATCCAGAACGCCGAACGGGCCGCGGGGCTGGCGCAGGCGCTGGTCACCGGCGGGTTGCCGGTGCTGGAGATCACGCTGCGATCCGATGCCGCGCTTGATGCGATCCGGGCGATGTCGGGCGTTTCGGGCGGGCATGTCGGCGCGGGCACGGTTCTGACGCCGGACGACGCCAAGCGCGCCAAGGAAGCGGGTGCGACTTTTGCCGTGTCGCCCGGCCTCACCGACCGGCTGATCGCCGCCTGCGAGGAGCTTGAGCTGCCGCTGCTGCCGGGTGCGGCCACCGCGTCCGAGGTGATGCGCGCGGCCGACGCGGGCTATGACATGCTGAAGTTCTTCCCGGCCGAGGCGATCGGCGGCGCCCGCGCGCTGAAGTCGCTGGCCGGGCCGCTGCCGAAGATCGGCTTCTGTCCGACCGGGGGCATCTCGCCGGCCAATGCGGGCGATTATCTGTCCCTGCCGAACGTGGTCTGCATCGGCGGCAGCTGGATCGCCACCGACGCCGATGTCAGCGCCGAGAATTGGGGCGCGATCCAGGAACGGGCCCATGCCGCATCCCGGCTGAGCCGGGGCTGACCTTGCCCTCCGACGACAGGCGCGCCCGCCGCAACGTGATCGTGCTGGTCGCGGCGCAGGCGATCCTGGGCGCGCAGATGTCGGTGATCTTTATCGTGGGCGGCCTTGCGGGGCAGATCCTGGCTCCGAACCCCTGCATCGCCACGCTGCCCTTGTCCATGATCGTTCTGGGATCGGCGCTGACGGCGCGGCCCTTGGCGCGCTTCATGCAAGATCGCGGTAGGCGGGCGGGCTTTCTGCTGGCGGTCCTTGCGGGCGGCCTGGGCGCGGGCCTTGCAGCTTGGGGGCTGTCGGCGGGATCGTTCTGGCTGTTCATGGCCGGATCCCTGCTGACGGGCATCTACATGTCGGCGCAGGGTTTCTATCGCTTCGCCGCCACCGATCTCGCCTCCGAGGATTACGCCCCCCGCGCGATCAGCTGGGTGATGGCGGGTGGACTGGCCGCCGCAATCATCGGCCCGGCCGTGGTCCGCGCCACGGACGGGCTGACGGCGGTGCCGTTCCTTGCGGCCTATCTGGCGGTGATCGGGCTGAATGCCCTTGGCCCGTTCCTGTTCGCGTTCCTCGACAGCCCCAAGCCCGCGCCCGCCGAGGCCGGCGCGGAGGCAGGCCGCCCGCTGGCCGAACTGCTGCGCCAGCCGCAGATCGCCGTGGCGATGATCTGCGGGATGGTGGCCTATGCGCTGATGAACCTGGTGATGACCTCGACCCCGCTGGCGGTGGTGGGCTGCGGCTTTGGGCCGACGGACGCGGCCAACATCGTCAGCGCCCACGTTCTGGCCATGTTCGCGCCCAGCTTCTTTACCGGCCACCTGATCGCGCGCTTCGGCGCGGAACGGATCGTCGCGGCGGGCCTGCTGCTTCTGGCTTTGGCCGGCGCCACCGCCCTGTCCGGGGTCGAGCTTTCGCATTTCTTCGCCACCTTGATCCTGCTGGGGATGGGCTGGAACTTCGGCTATATCGGCGCCACCACCATGCTGTCCCGCGCCCACGCGCCCGAGGAGCGGGGCCGCGTGCAGGGTCTGAACGACGCGGTGGTGTTCGGCGGCGTGTTCCTCGCCTCGCTGTCCTCGGGGGGGCTGATGAATTGCAGCGGGGGATCGGTGGTGGCGGGCTGGAACGCGGTCAACCTGGCGATGCTGCCCTTCCTGGTGCTGGCCGGAGGGGCGCTGATCTGGCTGATGCTGCGCCCGCGCGAGGCCTAGCGGCGGGGGCGCTTCGCCCCCCGCACCCCCCGAGGATATTTGGGCAAAGGTGAAGATCAGAACAGGGATTTCTGTTCCGGCGGCCTGGCCTTGCGCGCGGGCTTGGGCGCGCCTTCCGGGCGGACCGTCACGCGGCCATCGGCGAATTCCAGGTCCATCTGCGGCGTCTGGCGAGCGGCCTGCGCCGATGTGAGCACCCCCTCGGGGCCGTGGACCACCACGAAGCCGCGCTTCAGCGTTTCCTTGTAGCCCAGCGACAGGCGCAGCCGGTCCACCCGCTGCATCGCCTGGTCGCGGTTGCGGATCGCCCGCTGCACGGCCTGTTCCAGCCGCCGCGCCAGATCGGCCAGCCGCTGATCCTGCTGCGCGATCGCCCGCCGCGTGCTGGCCATCACCCTGGCCAAAGAGGTATCCAGCCGTTCCCCCATCGCCGTCATCCGGTCGCGCCGCCGCTCCAGCCGCCGGATTGCAGCGGAGTCCAGCCGGTGCTCCAACCCGTGCAGCGCATGGGCCTTGCGGTCCGTGAACCGCCGCAGCAGCGCCACCGGCATGGGCCGCAAGGCAAGCTGGTGCCTGCGCGTCCGCACCAACCCGTGCAGCGCCGGTTCCAGTCGCCCGGCCCACAGATCCAGCCGCTGCCGTACGCCCTCGGTCAACGCGCCGGGACGGCCGAGCGCGCGGGACAGATCCCGCAGCCGCTGCCGGGGGCGGTCGATGTGATGCCGGCTGCACCGCATCAGCCGGGCCTGCGATTCGGCCAACCGCGCCGACAGTTCCGCCAGCACCGGCACCGCCATCTCCGCCGCGGCGGTCGGCGTGGGCGCCCGGCGGTCCGACGCGAAGTCGATCAGCGTGGTATCCGTTTCGTGCCCCACGGCCGAGATCAGCGGGATCCGGCTTTCGGCAGCGGCGCGAACCACGGCTTCCTCGTTGAAGCCCCACAGATCCTCGAGGCTGCCGCCGCCGCGCGCGACGATCAGCAGGTCCGGTCGCGGGATCGGCCCGCCGGGCGGCACGTCGTTGAAGCCCCGGATCGCCGCCGCGACCTGGGGCGCGCAGCCTTCGCCCTGCACGGCCACAGGCCAGATCAGCACATGCGTCGGAAAGCGGTCGCGCAGCCGGTGCAGGATGTCGCGGATCACCGCGCCCGAAGGCGAGGTCACGACCCCGATCACGCGCGGCAGGAACGGCAGCGGACGCTTGCGGGCCTCGTCGAACAGTCCCTCGGCCGCAAGCGTCTGGCGGCGCTTTTCCAGCATCGCCATCAACGCGCCAAGGCCTGCCGGTTCGATCTGGTCGACGATCAGCTGATACTTGGACTGGCCCGGAAAGGTGGTGATGCGGCCGGTCGCGATGACCTCCATCCCCTCCTCGGGGCGCTGCGCCAGCTTGCCCGCCTGCCCTTTCCAGGTCACGGCGGCCAGCACGCTGCGATCGTCCTTGAGGTCGAAATAGACGTGCCCCGATGACGGGCGCGACACCCGGCCGATCTCTCCGCGCACGCGCACCCGGCCGAACTGATCCTCCAGGCTGCGCTTGACCGCGCCCGACAGCTCGGAAACCGTGAATTCGTGGGCGTTGCTGCCCGGCGCGTCTTCCAGCAAATCCATGCGTCTTGTTCCCTTCGCCGCGCCACACTAGAACGCCGCGACCAGAAGCGAAAGGGCGGCCCATGAACATCCTGATCCTCGGCGGCGGCGGGCGCGAACATGCGCTGGCCTGGGCTATACGGCAGAACCCGAAATGCGACCGCCTCCTTGTGGCGCCGGGCAACGCGGGCATCGCCAATGTCGCGGAATGCGCCGACCTGAACATCCTGTCGCGTGCCGAAGTTCTGGAATTCGCCCAGGAAAACGCCATAGACTTCGTGGTGATCGGCCCCGAGGCGCCCCTGGCCGCCGGCGTTTCGGACGCGCTGCGCGATGCCGGGTTCCTGGTCTTCGGCCCGTCCCAGGCCGCCGCGCAACTGGAGGCGTCCAAAGCCTTCACCAAGGAGATCTGCGACGCCTGCGGGGCGCCCACCGCCGCCTGGGCGCGCTTCACCGACGCCGCAAGCGCCCGCGATTACGTCACCGCGCAAGGTGCCCCCATCGTGGTCAAGGCCGACGGCCTGGCGGCCGGCAAGGGCGTCACCGTGGCCGAAACCGTGGAACAGGCGCACGGGGCCATCGACGCCATCTTCGACGGCGAGTTCGGCGAGATGTCGCTGGTGATCGAGGAGTTCATGGCCGGCGAGGAGGCCAGCTTCTTCGTTCTCTGCGACGGCACCGACTGCCTTCCCGTCGGCACCGCCCAGGACCACAAGCGCGCGGGCGATGGCGACACCGGGCCGAACACCGGCGGCATGGGCGCCTATAGCCCCGCCCCTATCCTGACCGAGGCCTTGCAGGAACAGGTCATGGCGCGGATCGTGCGCCCCACCGTGGCCGAGATGGCCGCGCGCGGAATGCCGTTCCAGGGCGTCCTTTATGCCGGTCTGATGATCCAGGACGGACGTGCCCGGCTTGTGGAATACAACGTCCGCTTCGGCGATCCCGAATGCCAGGTGCTGATGATGCGGCTTGGCGGGCAGGCGCTGGATCTGCTGCTGGCCTGCGCCGAGGGACGGTTGTCCGGCATGACCGTCAACTGGGCGGACGATCACGCCCTGACGGTGGTGATGGCCGCGCAAGGCTATCCGGGCGCTTACCGGAAAGGCAGCACCATCAAAGGATTGGACAATCTGCCTGAAAGCAGTTTCGCCATGACCTTTCACGCCGGCACCGCCAGCCGAGACGGCCAGACCGTCGCCATGGGCGGCCGTGTCCTGGCCTGCACCGGACGCGGCGCGACCCTGGCCGAGGCGCATCGGCGCGCCTATGCCCAGGTTGATGCCCTCGACTGGCCCGAAGGCTTTTGCCGCCGCGACATCGGCTGGCGCGCGCTCTGACGCTTCTTCATTGCCCAAATACCCCCGCCGGAGGCATCCGACGGGGCCAGCAGCGGGCCGTCAGATGGACGAATACAGCCCCTCGTAGATCGGCAGCAGCGTATCCGTCTCGAACAGGCTGCTGACCGAGGTGCCGTTCCAGATGTTCAGGATCGCCTGCGTGAACATGGGCGCGGTCGGAACGATGCGGATATTCGGCGCGGACTTCACCGCATCGGTCGGCTGGATCGAATCGGTGATGACCAGCGACTTCATCACCGACTTGCTGACCCGCTCGACCGCCGGGCCGGACAGCACGCCATGGGTGATATAGGCGTGAACCTCGGTCGCGCCGCTGTCGGTCAGGGTCTGGGCGGCCTTCACCAGCGTGCCTGCGGTGTCGCAGATGTCGTCCACGATGATGCAGACCTTGCCCTCGACGTCGCCGATCACGGTCATTTCGGCCACTTCGCCCGCCTTCTCGCGGCGCTTGTCCACGATGGACAAAGGCGCACCGATCCGCGTCGCAAGCTCACGAGCCCGCGCCACGCCGCCCACGTCGGGCGACACGACCATCAGATCCTGCATGCGGCCGCGGAAATGGTGCTGCACGTCCAGGGCAAAGACCGGCGCGGCATAAAGGTTGTCCACCGGAATGTCGAAAAAGCCCTGGATCTGCGCCGCGTGCAGGTCCAGCGTCAGCACGCGGTCGATCCCGGCTTCGGTCAGCAGGTTCGCGACCAGCTTGGCGCTGATCGGCGTGCGGGCCTTGGCGCGGCGGTCCTGCCGGGCATAGCCGAAATAAGGGATCACCGCCGTGATGCGCGCCGCCGACGACCGCTTCAGCGCATCGGTCATCACCATCAGTTCCATCAGGTTGTCGTTGGCCGGATTCGAGGTCGGCTGAATGATGTACATGTCCTCGCCCCGGACGTTCTCGTACACCTCGACAAAGATCTCCTGGTCGTTGAACCGCTCGACCCGCGCGTCGCACAGGCTGACGTTCATACCCCGATGCATCGACATCCGCCGCGCGATGGCGGCGGCCAGGGTCCGGTTCGCATTGCCGGAAATCAGCTTGGGTTCGGTCATGACGGGCATGGATGGGGCCTTTTCGCGGGGATTCGCCAGATTGCGCACGCCTTAGCACCGGGCTAGCCTGCGGGCAAACTGCGAAGGTTCGTTATGGCCAACATCGACTATTATTTCGGAACGATCAGCCCCTGGGCCTATCTGGCGGGCGACCGGCTGGAACGGATCGCCGCCCGGCACGGCGCGGCGATCACCTACAAGCCGCTGGACATCCTACAGCTTTTCGACCGCACCGGCGGGGTCCGCCCGGCCGATCGCCACCCCAGCCGGATGGAGTATCGCGCTCAGGAACTGCCCCGCTGGGCCGATCGCCTGGGAATGGCGCTGAACGTGAAGCCCGCCCATTGGCCGGTGAACATGGCGCCGTCGTCCTATGCGATCATCGCCGCGCAAGGGACGGGCGGCGGCGACCTGGGCGGGCTGGTGCAGGGCTTCCTGCGCGCCGTCTGGGCCGAGGAGCGCGACATCAGCGACGACGCCGTGATCCGCGACATCTTGGGAACGCATGGCTTCGATCCCGCGCTGGCCGATAAAGGCTTGTTCATCGGCGCCGAGACCTACGGCCGCAACCTGGAACAGGCGGTCGAAGCGGGGGTCTTCGGATCGCCCTTCTACGTAGTGCGGGAAAGCGGGCAGAAGTTCTGGGGCCAGGACCGGCTGGACTTCCTCGACCGGCACCTGTCGGCGCTATGACCGGCATCCACAAGCGCCACTGGCCGGGCGACAAGGATCGTCCGGCGCTGGCGCTGCATTGCATGATGGGCAGCGCCGGCTACTGGGGACCGATCGCCCGGCGGCTGGAGGGGCGCGTCGATCTGACGGGCTTCGACATGCCGGGGCATGGCCGCAGCGGCCCTTGGATGAACGGGACCGAGGGCCCGGATTTCCACACCGCCGTGACGCGGATCGCGGCCAGCTTCATCGACCGGCCACTGGATCTGATCGGCCACAGCCTGGGCGCGACCGTTGCCCTGCGCATCGCCATCGCCGCGCCCGAGGCGATCCGCAGCCTGACCCTGATCGAGCCGGTGCTGTTTGCCGCAGCGCCAGACGCAGAGCAGCGGAACCGCGGCCGGATCATTGCCGGACATCTGGCCCAGGGCCGCGTCGAGGATGCCGCCCGGGCCTTTATCGACATCTGGGGGGCGCAGCCCTTTGACGCCCTGCCCTCGCCTGCCCAGAGGATGATGACCGACCAGATCCGTCTGGTGGCCGCTACGGACGACACCCTGACCCGCGACCACGCGAACATCCTGCGCGACGGCGGGCTGGAGGCCATCGACGCCCCCGTGTTGATCATCGCCGGAGAGCGATCCCCGGGAGTCATCCACAACATTGCCGAAGCCTTGGCGGGACGCCTTGCCGATGTCGGCCGCGCCACCGTTCCCGGAGCGGCCCACATGCTGCCGCTGACCCATCCAGACGAAACCGCCGGTCTGATCGCCGTCAATCTCGACCGCGCTTAGACGGCGAAGTCGTGGCGGACCGCGCCGACGGCCTGCCAGCCCGTTGAATGGCGCCACCCTCGACATCCCGCATGCCGACCGCGACATGAACCGCAGGGCCGACAACAAGAGGCAAAGGAAAGGTCACAAACCGGCGGATGGCACGCGGACCCTCGCCCGAACACATCGTGCCCTGATCCGCAAACGTTGAAAACAGCAGCCGTGATCCCTGGCAAATTCCGACTGGGTGACGGCCAGACCGTTGCATCCGCAACTACTAAACCAACTTCAGAGCCAAGTTATCGGGAAACGACGCGATGATTGGGCTGATCCGGCCGCAGACGGCAAGGCATGGATCAAGCGAAGGCTTCCTCGAAGGCCCGCTCGAGGATTTCGACGCGGCCCTGCCCGTCGACCAGGGCCGCGTCGAAGCGCATTTCCGGCAAGGGTGCATGACCTTCCTTGTCGCAGTATTCCAGCGCCGCATGCATGATGCGGCCTTGCTGGGCGGCGCCCAACCGCTGCGCAGCCTCGCCATGGGTCGCGGACTGCTTGACCTCGACAAAAACCAGGCATGATCCAGTCCGGCAGATCAGGTCGATTTCCCCCGCCTTGCCCCGCCAGCGCCGGGCCAGGATCGTCATTCCCCTGCCCTCCAGAATGCGGGCGACGCTATCCTCGGCCAAGGTTCCCGACAGATGGGCAAGCCGCCCGCGCGAACGGCGCGCAGCCGACACGACGCGGGGCGTGACCGGCAGCGCCCGATCGAAATCCCCTGCCTTGGCATAGCTCATGATCACTCCTCGCCTTGACCCAGCGACAGCGCGATCTGATAAACATCGCGCCGTGCCAATCCCAGTTCCGCCGCGACCTCTTTCGCGGCGTCCTTCACCGTCATCCGTCCCAGCCTGACCCGCAGGGCCTGCCGGATCGCATCGTCATCGGCCTCCACGGCACCCGGCCGGTCGACCAGCATCACGACCTCGCCCTTGAGGGCGGCCATGCGCGGATCCCTGGCCAGTTCGGCGGCGGTGCCGCGGATCACCTCCTCGAACTTCTTGGTCAGTTCCCGCGCCACCACCGTAACGCGATTCGCATCAATCTCGCACATCTCTTCCAACGTTTGGTTAACGCGCCGGGGGCTTTCGAACAGGATCAGGGTCGCGTCCACCGCCATCCATTGCCGCAGCCATGCCATGCGCGCGCCTCTGGTCGAAGGCGGAAAGCCCGCGAACAGGAAGCGGTCGCTGGGCAGGCCCGACAGGCTCAGCGCCACCAGCGGCGCCGAGGGGCCGGGAATGGCGTGGACGCGGTGGCCTGCCCCCGCCGCCTCCCGGGCCAGGCGGAAGCCCGGGTCGGCCACCAGCGGCGTCCCGGCATCCGAGGCATAGGCGACGCTGGCCCCTCCGGCCAGGGCCGCCAGCAGCGCGGGACGGGCGCGGTCGCCGTTGTGGTCGTGATAGGGCAGCACGCGCCGCCCGCGCAGGGGAACGCCGTGGATGTCCAGCAGGTGGCGCAGCACGCGCGTATCCTCGGCCGCCAGAACCTCGGCCGCATTCAGCACGTCCAGCGCCCGCAGGGTGATGTCGCGTGCCGTGCCGATGGGCGTCGCCACCAGGTAAAGGCCGGTGTCGAGCGGCCTTGCCTCGACATGGGCGGTCAGGCGCTGCGGGGGCTGGATGTCCATGGCGTTTTCCTTTCGACTGATTGCCAAGCCAGCCGGTTGGTCCTAGGCTGCCCGCACCTCGCCGATACCTCACAGCAGGGAAGTTTCATATGGTCGTTTCCGCCACAACCCGGCCCGCCACCGGATTGCGCCGCGTCGTTGCCCGGGCCGCAGCCATCCTGTCCGCCTTTGTCCTGGCAGCCTGCGAGCCCACGGGCGGATCGCAGACAACGACGGTCAGCGGCCCTGCCATCGGCCCCCTGATCAACCCGGGCGAGCCGGTGCGCGTGGCCCTGCTGGCTCCGGGCGGCAGCGGATCGGCCGATCTGGAATGGCTGTCGCGCAGCCTGAAGAACGCCGCGCGGATGGCGGCTGCGGATGCGCAGGGCGCCAATATCGACCTGCGCGTCTATGACACCGGCACCAGCACCGCGCAGGCCGTGGCGCAGGCGAATGCCGCAGCCGACGCGGGTGCCCAGATCATCGTCGGCCCGCTGTTCGCCGAGGCCGCCAACGCCGTCGGCAACGCCATGCGGCCGCGCAACATCAACGTCCTGACATTCTCGAACAATGCCGAGATCGCGGGCGGCAACGTCTTTATCCTGGGCAACAGCTTCGCCAACGTCGCCAACCGGCTGGTGGGCTATGCCGCCCGCCAGGGCAAGCGCGACATCTATGTCGTGGCCGAGGATGACGTTGCAGGCCAGCTTGGCGGCCGCGCCATCGAGACCGCCATCGCCCGCAACGGCGCCCGCCTGGCGGGGCGCAGCAATCACCCCGTTTCGATCACGGGAATCGACGCCGTGACGCCGCAGATCGTGGCCGCCGCGCAGTCGGGCCAGGTCGACGCGGTGTTCATGACCGCCAACAACCAGGCCGTGCTGCCCTACCTGACCGAGAAGCTGGCGGCCGCCGGCGTCCGCTCGCCCGTGATGCAGATGATGGGGCTGACCCGCTGGGACCAGCCCGCCGACCGCATCGGGATGCCGCAGTTGCAGGAAGGCTGGTTCGCGATCCCGGACCAGGGCCTGAAGGCGCAGTTCGACGCGCGCTATCGCAGCGCCCATGGCGAACAGCCCCACGAACTCGCGAGCCTGGCCTATGACGGGGTGGCCGCCGTCGCCTCGCTGGCGCGCAGCGGCAAGCGCAATGCGCTGACGACGACCGGGCTGACCCAGAACGCGGGCTTTGCGGGCGTGGGCGGTGTCTTCCGGCTGCGGCCGGACGGCACCTCGGACCGGGCACTGGCCGTGGCCACCCTGCGCGGCAACCGACTGGTGATCCTGGATCCCGCGCCGCGCGGCTTTGGCGGCGGCTTCGGGTTCTGATCTTGGCCGACCTGCCCGACGCGACGGTCCGGCAAAGCGCCCCGGCCCTGCCCGGGGCGCATCCGATCTTCGACCCCGCCGGTTTCCTGCCGGTCCTGGATCAGGCGCTTGCCGGAATGACCGAACGCAAGGACATCCGCGCCCGCACCGTGGCGCTGCTGTCCGAAGCGCGAACCAAGGCCATGGCGGCGATCGAGGCGGGGCTTGCCAGCCATCCCCGCGCCGCGCGTGAAACCGTGCGCGCCATCGCCAGCCTGACGGACGGCATCGTCATCGCCACCCACCACGTCGCGACCACCCATCTGCACCCGCAGCGATCCTTGTCCGAGGCCGAGCGGCTGGCCGTGCTGGGCGTCGGCGGCTATGGCCGGGCCGAGATGGCGCCCGCCTCGGATGTGGACCTGCTGTTCCTGACGCCGTGGAAGATCACCGCCTGGGCCGAAAGCGTCGTCGAATCGATGCTGTACATCCTGTGGGATCTGAAGCTGAAGATCGGCCATTCCATCCGCAGCGTGGACGAGTGCATCCGCCTGGGCGCGGGCGACATGACCATCCGCACCTCGCTGGTGGAACACCGGCTGGTGACAGGCCACGCGCCCCTGGCCGAGGAACTGCGCGAACGCCTGTGGGTCGAGCTGTTCTCGAAAACCGTGCCCGAGTTCATCGAGGCAAAGCTGGAAGAACGCACGGCCCGCCACCAGCGGCAGGGCGGGCAGCGATATGTCCTGGAGCCGAACGTCAAGGAAGGCAAGGGCGGGTTGCGCGATCTCCAGACCCTTTACTGGATCGCGAAATACATCCACCGCGTGGACCGGGCGGTCGAACTGGTCGATCTCGGCGTGTTCACGCGGGAAGAACACCTGGCCTTCTGGCAGGCCGAGGATTTCCTTTGGGCCGTGCGCTGCCACCTGCACCTGATCGCGGGCCGCCCCGTCGATGTGCTGTCCTTCGACATGCAGGTCGAGGTGGCGCGCCGCATGGGCTACAAGGACACCTCGGCCCGGCGCGGGGTCGAGTATTTCATGCAGGACTATTTCCGCCATGCCACCCATGTGGGCGAACTGACCCGCGTCTTTCTGACCGAGCTTGAAGCGCGCCATGTCCGCAGCGCCCCCTTTCTGGGCAGGCTGTTCCGCCGCCGCCGCAAGATGCGGGCCGGATTTGCCGACAATCACGGCCGCCTGGGCATCACCGACGAGGCCGCGTTCCTGAAGGATCCCCTCAACATCCTGCGCCTGTTCGAGGAGGCGCTGCGCACGGGCATCCTGATCCACCCCGACGCGATGCGCCTGGTCGCGGCCAATCTGGATCTGATCGACGACAAGGTCCGCGCCGACCCGGAAGCCACGCGCATCTTCATGGATCTGCTGCTGAAGCACGGCAATCCCGAACGCGGCCTGCGCCGCATGAACGAATTGGGCGTGCTGGCCGCCTTTATCCCGGAATTCGAGCCGGTGGTGGCAATGATGCAGTTCAACATGTATCACCACTACACCGTGGACGAACATTCGATCCAATGCGTCGCCGCCCTGGCCGAGATCGAGCGGGGCGAGCATCCCGAGGATCTGCCGCTTTCCAGCGAGATCATGGAATCGGGCATCAACCGCCGCGTCCTGTATCTGGCGGTGCTGCTGCACGACATCGGCAAGGGCCGGCGCGAGGATCACTCGATCCTGGGGGCGCGGCTGGCGCGGCGGATCGCGACGCGCTTCGGCTTTCCGCAGGACGACATCGACACGGTGGAATGGCTGGTCCGCAATCACCTGCTGATGTCGGACGTGGCGCAGAAACGCGACATCGCCGACCCCCGCACCCTGCGCGACTTCGCCAAGGCGGTGAAGACCCGCAAGCGGCTGGACATGCTGCTGGTGCTGACCGTTTGCGACATCCGCGGCGTCGGACCGGGCACCTGGAACAACTGGAAGGCCGCGCTGCTGCGCAAGCTGCACCAGGAAACCGCCGCCGTCCTGGAAAACGGGCTGGAGGATCTGAACCGCGACCGCCGCCAAAGCGAGGCCAAGCGCAGCCTGCGCCACATGCTGATCGCCAAGGGGTGGGACGCCCGGGCGATCCGGTCCGAGCTTGGGCGGCATTACGACAACTACTGGTCGGGCCTTCCGACCGAAACGCAGGCCACCTTCGCCGAACTGCTGAGCGGGATCGGCCCCGACGAAATCCGCATCGACCTGCGCGCGGATCCCGACCGCGACGCCACGCGCGCGGCCTTCGTACTGGCCGACCATCCCGGCATCTTCTCGCGGCTTTGCGGGGCGCTGACGCTGATGGGCGCGAATGTCGTGGACGCGCGGACCTATACGACGCGCGACGGCTTTGCCACGGCGGTGTTCTGGGTCCAGGATCCCGACGGCAGCCCCTTCGACGAAACCCGGATGCCCCGGCTGCACCAGAAGATCCTGCGCATCCTGAAGGGCGAGATCGTCGCGCGCGAGGCTTTCGCCACCCGCGACAAGCCCAAGAAACGCACGCGCGAGTTCAAGTTCCCCACCCATGTGACCTTCGACAACGAAGGCAGCGACATCTACACCATCATCGAGGTCGATACCCGCGACCGCCCGGGCCTGCTTTACGACCTGACGCGGACCCTGGCGGCGAACCACATCCAGATCGTCAGCGCCGTGATCGCGACCTTTGGCGCGCAGGTGGTGGACAGTTTCTATGTCAAGGACATGTTCGGCCTGAAACTGCACAGCGACGCCAAGCGCGACGCCTTGGAAAAGAAGCTGCGCGCGGCTATTGCCGACGGGGCGAAACGGGCAGAGGCGTAGATCATGAAATCGGGACTGGTGCGCGGGTTCCTCTCGGTGGGGATCTGGACCTTCGTGTCGCGCGTCTCGGGCTTTGTCCGCGACATCCTGATGGCCGCCTGGCTGGGCAGCGGCGCGGTGGCGGACGCCTTTTTCGTGGGCCTGTCGCTGCCCAACATGTTCCGCCGGTTCTTCGCCGAGGGGGCGTTCAACACGGCCTTCGTTCCGATGTTCGCCAAGAAGCTGGACAACCGCGCAGACGCCCAACGCTTCGCGTCCGAGGCGTTCTCGGGCCTGCTGATGGCCGTGCTGATCCTGTCCGCCGTCGCCATGGTCTTCATGCCGGGGCTGGTCTGGCTGATGGCCGCGGGCTTTGCGGGGGACGAGCGGTTCCCGCTGGCCGTGCAGTACGGCCGCATCATGTTCCCCTATATCCTGCTCATCTCGCTGGCCTCGATGATCTCGGGCGTGCTGAACGCCAACGGCCGCTTCACCGCCGCCGCCGCCGCGCCGGTGCTGCTGAACCTGCTGTTCATCGCCGCCATGGCCGTGGCGTGGTGGCAAGGCTGGGACGTGGGCCTGACCCTGGCCTGGGCCACGCCGCTGACCGGGATCGCGCAACTGGCACTGGTCTGGTGGGACGCGCATCGCACCGGCTGGTCCTTCCGCCCCCGCCGCCCGCGCCTGACCCCCGACATGCGCCGCCTTCTGGCCGTGGCGCTGCCCGCCGCATTCGCCGGGGGCGTGGTGCAGATCAACCTGCTGGTCGGCCGCCAGGTCGCCAGCCATTTCGAGGGCGCGATTTCCTGGCTGTCCTATTCCGACCGCCTGTACCAGCTTCCCCTGGGCGTGGTCGGCGCCGCCGTGGCCGTGGTCCTGCTGCCCGAACTGTCGCGCCGGTTGCGGGCGGGCGATCACGCGGGCGGCCAGTCCGCCTATTCCCGGGCGACCGAATTCGGCCTGTTCCTGACCCTGCCCGCCGCCTTCGCCATCGCCGTGATCGCCGAACCCATGGTCCGCACCCTGTTCGAGCGCGGCGAATTCACGGCCGAGGACACCACGCAAACGGCCCGCGCGCTGATCGTCTATGCCTTCGGCCTGCCCGCCTTTGTGCTGCAAAAGATCCTGCAACCGCTGTATTTCGCCCGCGAGGACACCAAGACCCCGTTCCGCTACGCCCTGTGGTCGATGGTGGTGAACGCGGTCGTGGCCTTCGGGCTGATGCCGGCCTTGGGCTTTCTGGCGGCGGCCCTTGGCACCACCGTCGCCGCCTGGATCATGGTCGCGCAGCTGTGGTGGGGCACCCGCGCCATGGGCGACGCGGCCCGCGCCGACGACCGCTTGCGCCGCAAGACGCCGCTGATCCTGTTGTCCTCGGCCCTGATGGCCGGGGCCTTGTGGACGATCATGGGCTGGCTGGAGCGGGCGGAGGTCGCCCGCGTGCCCGGGCTGGCGGTGCTGGTCTTCGGGGGCGCGGCGATTTATTTCACGCTCAGCTTCGCGACGCGGGCCTATCGCCTGTCCGAACTCAAGGCGGCGGTCCGGCGGGGGCGCTGACGCCGGTCTATCGCGCGGTGTAGCCCCCATCCACCAGGTGATAGGATCCGGTGACGAAGCTGGCCAGATCCGACAGCAGGTAAAGCACCAGCGAGGCCACCTCGTCCGCGGTGCCCAACCGCTGCAACGCATGCTGCGTGGCAAGATGATCCAGCGTCTGCCTGTCCAGGCTCTCGTCCAGCATCGGCGTGCCGATGAAGCCCGGCCCGACCGCGTTCACCCGGATCCCGTCGCCCGCATGTTCCAGCGCGCCGGCCTTGGTCAGGCCGTTCACGCCGTGCTTGGCCGCGACATAGGCCGGCGAATTGGCCAGCCCCACCGAACCCAGGATCGACGACACGTTGACGATGGCACCGCCCCCGGCCCGCTTCATCGCGGGAATGGCAAAGCGCATCCCCAGAAACACCCCGGTCAGGTTCACGTCGATGACCTTTCTCCAAGCGTCGACCGGGTATTCGCCGGTGGGCGCCTGCGCCCCGCCGATCCCGGCATTGTTGACGATGTGGGACAGCGATCCGGTCCGGTCCTCGGCAAAGCGCACCAGGGCCTCGACATCCCGTTCCAAGGCCACATCGGCGGCAAAGGCCAGGGCGCTGCCGCCCGCGGCGGTGATGGCGTCAGAAACCTTCTGCGCCGCCTCCTGCCTCAGGTCCGACACGATCACCGTGCCGCCGCATGCCGCATAGCCTTCGGCAACGGCCTTGCCGATGCCGGATGCGGCGCCCGTCACGATACCCGTCCTGCCCGCGAAATCGATCTTCATCCGATGCCCTTTCCTTGACGCGATGCGGTCATTTTCACCGCTGCCGGATTTGGCGCAAGACCCGCTGCACCCCGCCATCCACCAGCACGAAGCTGAGCAGGAAGCCCGCGCCGAAGCCCGCGATCTCGGCGATCCAGCCATAGCCCGCGCCGCCGAAGACGATGCCGAAGACCAGTTGGAAGGCCAGCAGCATTCCGATCAGGGCAAAGGCGCGCATCCGGTTGGCATGAACCGCCCCAAGCCGCGACCACAGCAGAAAGGTGAAGGCGCCGACCAGCCCGTAGACCGCCGGATAGCCGCCGATCAGCGGCCCCGGCCGCCCCGGCAGCACCGAAACCGCCGCCGCGTAGACCAGAGCCCCGCCGATGGCCGATCCCAGGAACAGCGCCGCAACGGCCCAGGAGCGGAACTCTCGCGCGATCATGTTGCCAAGCGCCAGGGTGAAAACGACCACGAACAGCGCATGGGTGAAGGAGGTATTGACGAAGCTGTAGGACAGGATGCGGTAAGCCTGGTCCCAATCGACCGCGCGCAGCTGCCACATGCGCTGCACCATTTCCGGCGCGAAGGCGGTCATCTGCATCGCGTTCAGCCGCAGCCCCACGCCCTGCGCGCCGCCGATCAGCCCTGTCTGGCCCAGCATGAACACCATCTCGCCTGCGATGGCAGGCAGAGCCAGCGCCCAGAGAACCGCAGGCAGCGGGTTGAGAGGAGAGACGGGCATGGCCTGGCGCATCGGGTTTCCTTCGCGGTTGCGGACGCTTTGGCCAAGGGCTAAGCCAAGGCCAGGCAAAATCCAAGCAGGCCCGCACATGACCGAGACGCCGAAGACCCGTTTCAAACCCCGCATCTTTTCGGGCATCCAGCCTTCGGGCGGGCTGACACTGGGCAATTACCTGGGCGCGCTGAAGCGTTTCGCGGCCCTTCAGGGAGGCGAGGCCGAGACGATCTATTGCCTTGTGGATCTGCACGCGATCACGGTCTGGCAGGATCCCGAAACCCTGCGCCGCAACATCCGCGAGGCCGCCGCCGCCTTCATGGCGGCGGGCGTCGATCCCGCGCGGTCGGTGCTGTTCAACCAAAGCCAGGTTTCGGCCCATGCCGAAATGGCGTGGCTTTTCAACACCGTGGCCCGTGTCGGCTGGATGTACCGGATGACGCAGTTCAAGGACAAGGCGGGCAAGAACACCGAAAACGTCAGCCTGGGCCTTCTGGCCTATCCGGCGCTGATGGCCGCCGACATCCTCACCTATCAGGCGACCGCCGTTCCGGTGGGCGAGGATCAGAAGCAGCACCTGGAACTGACCCGCGACATCGCCGCCAAGTTCAACCACGACTATGGTGTCGAACAGTTCCCGATCACCGAGCCGCTGATCGAAGGCGCGGCGACCCGCGTCATGTCCCTGCGCGACGGCAGCAAGAAAATGTCGAAGTCCGATCCCTCGGACGCCAGCCGCATCAACCTGACCGACGGCGCCGACGCAATCGCGCAGAAGATCCGCAAGGCCCGCACCGACGCCGACCCCCTGCCCGGCAGCGCGGACGGCCTGAAGGACCGCCCCGAGGCGCGCAACCTGGTCAACATCTATGCCGCGCTTGCCGACGAAACGCCCGACCAGGTTCTGGCGCGGTTCGAAGGCCAGGGCTTCGGCGCCTTCAAGCCCGCGCTGGCGGACCTGGCCGTCGCCTCGCTAGAGCCGATCACGCGGCGGATGAACGACCACATGGCCGATCCGGCAGAGATCGACCGCATCCTGGGACAAGGCGCGGTCCGCGCGGACGAGATCGCGACACCCATCCTGGAACGGACCAAGGAGATCATGGGCCTTCTGCGCACCCGGCCGTGATCCGTCCCGCCTGTGCCTGAAGCCGCCGCTGCCCAGGCAGCGGCGGCTTTGTCTTCATCGAATTCGCTTTCGGTTCAGACGCTTGCCGAACTCCCGACTGAAATGATCAACTATATGATTTTGTTGGATTTTTATTGCGCCCGGGATTGAAGTGCGGTATACGGATCCCGACAAGGCCAGCCAGCGGGACCGCCAGCCAGCTTTCGGACCCAGCAAGCCAGCACCATGCCAGCCGCCATGCCCGCAAGACAGCCGCGTGCCATCCTGCCAGCCTATAGCGTCCGCATGACTTCCGCCGCGATCTCGAAGCTGCGCAGGCGCGCCCCGTGGTCGTGGATCTGCCCGGTCAGGATCACCTCGTCGGGCCTGTACTGCGCGATCAACGCCTGCATCTGATCCTTGACCTGCCCTGAATCGCCGACCGCGCTGATCTTCAGCGCTTGATCGACCATGCGCCGCATCTGCGGCCCGATCTCCGCGTCCAGATCGCGCACGGGGCGGGGCAGCTTGCCCGGCATCCCGGTCCGCAGCCGCGCAAAGGCAAGCTGCATCGAGGTGCGCAGATACTGCGCCTGTTCGGCGTCATCGGCGGCAAAGACGTTGATCGCGATCATCACCTGCGGCCGGTCGTTCCAGGGACCGGGACGGAAACGGTCGCGGTAAATGGCAATGGCCCCTTCCATGTCGCCCGGCGCGAAATGGCTGGCAAAGGCATAGGGCAGGCCCAGATGCGCCGCCAGTTGCGCGCCGAACAGGCTGCTGCCCAGGATCCAGACCGGGACATTCGTCCCCTCGCCCGGCAGCGCGCGAACAGCGGCGCCCGGGCGTTCGGGTCCCAGATAGTCCAGCAGCTCGACGACATCCTGCGGAAAGCTGTCGGCCATCGGATCGCGGCGCAGCGCCCGGATGACGGCGCCGTCACCGCCCGGCGCGCGGCCGAGACCCAGGTCGATGCGGTCAGGAAAGACCGTCGCCAGCGTGCCGAAGGCCTCGGCCACGGTCAGCGGGGCGTGGTTCGGCAGCATGATGCCGCCCGCGCCCACCCGCATCCGGGATGTCGCCTGCGCCACCAGCCCGATCAGCACCGCCGTCGCGGCGCTGGCGATGCCCGGCATGTTGTGATGCTCGGCCAGCCAAAAGCGGCGATAGCCCCAGTCCTCGGCCCGGCGCGCCAGGTCAAGGGTGTTGCGGATGGCGTCCCGGGCTTCGAAACCCTCGGGCACCGGCGACAGATCAAGAAGGGAAAACGGAATGCTCATGCCGCCGAGTTATGCGCCCCGTGCCGAAATGCAAGCGGCCGGCTGCATATTCTGCAACCGGCTTCTTCTTTGCCGAAATACCCTCGGGGGTGAATGGCGCGCTTGCGCGCCAGAGGGGGCGCGAGCGCCCCCTTGCCTTCAGTCCATCTTGCGCAGATAGGTCCAGGTCGGAACGCGGGCATTGCGGGCCACTGACCAGCTTTCCGCATCGCCCAGATAGACAAAGCCGCAGTTGGTCAGCACGCGGGCCGAGCCGGGATTGTCCTGGAACGCTTCGGCGAACAGCGTGCGGGCCTTGTGCGGGTTGGCGCGGACCAGGGCATCCACGGCCTCGGTCGCAAAGCCGGTGTTCCAGAAGCCAGCGCCGATCCAGAACCCCAGTTCGGACTGATCCCCCTCCATCCGGGTCAGCGAGACCACGCCCAGCAGTTCGGCCAGCTTGTTGGCCGAGCCGTCGATGGCCCAGACATCCTCGGTCCGGTCGGGCGACAGGGCGCGGGCGACAAAAGCCTCGGACGCGCCCGGCGGCAGCGGATGCGGGATCGCCCGCGTCCCTTCGGCCACGCGCTTGTCCGAGGTGTAATGCGCGATCATCCCGGCGTCCGAAGGACGCAGCGGGCGCAGGATGAACCGTTCGGTGGCGATAACGGGCTGGTTCAACGCGGAATCCGAAATCTTCAGATCGTCCAAGCGCGTTCCCTCCCGCATCGGTGCAGACATGACCATCTTCCCTCCCCCGGAAAACAGGCGGGGGACCGGCTTTCGCCGATCCCCCTGTAACAGCGAAATGTTAAGCTCGGGTTACTCGGCGGCTTCGAGGGTCGCGGGAATCACGGAAATGAAGGTGCGCCCCTTCAGACCTTTCTTGAAGGTCACATGACCGTCGGTCAGGGCGAACAGGGTATGGTCCTTGCCCATGCCGACATTGGTCCCGGCCCACCACTTGGTGCCGCGCTGACGCACGATGATGTTTCCGGCGACGGCTTCCTGGCCGCCATACAGCTTCACGCCCAGACGGCGACCGGCCGAATCGCGACCGTTGCGGGACGAACCGCCTGCTTTCTTGTGTGCCATGGGTCAGTCTCCTTACGCGTTTTCTTTGGTGCGTGCGCCGACGGCGGTCTTCACGCCGGTCGATGCCGCGCCTTCGGCCAGAACATCGGTCACCCGCAGCAGGGTCAGTTGCTGGCGATGCCCGCGCGTGCGCTGCGAGCTGTGCTTGCGGCGGCGCTTGACATAGGTGATGACCTTGTCGGCCTTGATCTGGTCGATCACTTCGGCCTGAACGCAGGCCCCGTCAACCAGCGGGGCGCCCAGGGTCGAGCCGACCATCAGGATTTCGTTGAACTGGATCTTGTCGCCAGCCGCGGCATTCAGCTTTTCAACGCGCAGGACATCGCCCGCCTGCACCTTGTATTGCTTGCCGCCCGTCTTCAGAACCGCGAACATCGCTTCGTTTCCTTCCTTGCCGCGTCCTATGGCCCCAGATCGCTCTGGCGTTGGGGTTTCCCGCCTTCGGACAGCGCATCCCCCATGGGATGTGATTCAAAATAACGTACCGGCCAAGGGCGTTCGCCCGGCCGGTCCGCGTGGATATGGCGGATTCCCGCTCTCGAGTCAAGCATCGGATCGCCCCGCGAAATTTCCGTCGCGGCATGGAACCCTGGCACATGGCACGGTTTTGTCAGCAGCCCTCCAAGGAATTCATCATGCAGAGTTTCACCTGTCCCGCCTGCAACACCCGCGTCTACTTCGACAACCTGTTCTGCGCCTGCGGCCAGCCCCTGTTCTACGAGCCCGAGGCGCGCGCCATGTGGAACAAGGCCGAACCCTGCGCCAACCGCGACACCATCCAGTGCAACTGGGCCGCCGTTCCGGGCGAAACGCTGTGCCGGTCCTGCGCCATGTCGGACACGGTGCCTGTTCTGAACGTGGGCGACAACCGGCAGCTTCTGGCCCGGGCGGAACGGGCGAAACGCTGGGTGCTGGCGAACCTGTCGAACTGGCAATGGTTCACCGATGCGGACGGGGGGATGCGGCCCCGCTTCCAGATGCTGTCCGAAAACACCGGCACCGGGCGGGCCGAGCAGATCATGATGGGCCACGACAACGGCGAAATCGTCATCAACGTGACCGAGGCCGACGAACTGATCCGCGTCCAGCGCCAGCGCCAGCTGGGCGAGCACTACAGATCCATGGTCGGCCATTTCCGGCACGAACTGGCGCATTTCCTGTTCGACCGGCTCAAGGCGGCGCCGGGCTTCGTGGACGAATTCCGTCCGCTGTTCGGCGACGAGACCGCCGATTACGACGCCGCCTTGCAGGAACACTACGCCAACCCCAAGGATCCGGGCGAGGATTTCATCACCGCCTATGCGACCTCCCACCCGCACGAGGACTGGGCCGAGACGGTGGCGCATCTGCTGCACATGGTCGATTTCACCGACAGCTTCGTCAGCGCGGGCCTGTCGATGACGGGCGTGCCCGACGGCTACCAGCCTTACGCCGACACCGACGCCGACCACCTGCTGAACATCGCGGCCGCCGTCGCCATCGCCATCAACGACATCAACCGCGCCCTGGACAACTCGGATCTGTATCCCTTCATCCTGACGCCGAAGATCCGGGAAAAGATCAAGTTCGCGCATGGCTGGATCAGCAGCCATGCGGAACGAGGCGCCTAGGAGTCGGCCTTTTCCTCGAGCGTCAGCCACTCCTCCTCGGCCTTCGACAGCGCCTGCTGCCGTTCGGCCAGCGCCTCGGTCGCCTTCTGGAACTTGGCGGGCGCCGTGGTGAACAGGTCGGGCTGCGCCAGGAACTCGGACAGCTTGGCGATCTCGGCTTCCAGCCGCTCGATCACGGCGGGCAGCGCATCGAGGCGGTGGCGTTCGGTAAAGGTCAGGCCAGCCTTGGCGGCCCTGGGCTTTTCGGGCGCGGCCTCGGGTTTTCTCGGCGCGCTGTCCGGGGCGGGGGGCGCATCCTCGCCCCGCTGCGCGCGGTAATCGGACCAGCCGCCGGCATAAACGGTGGCGCGGCCGTCGCCCTCCATCGCCACGGTGGTGTCGGCCACGCGGTCGATGAAGTCGCGGTCATGGCTGACCAGCAGCACGGTGCCGTCGTAATCGCCCAGCAGATCCTGAAGCAGGTCCAGCGTTTCCACGTCCAGGTCGTTGGTGGGTTCGTCCAGCACCAGAAGGTTCGACGGGCGCGCCATCAGCCGCGCCAGCAGCAGCCGCGCCTTCTCGCCGCCCGACAGGCTGCGCACCGGCGCGCGGGCCTGCGCGTCGTCGAACAGGAAGTCCTTGAGATAGGCCACCACATGACGGGGCTGGCCGCGCACCATGACCTGGTCCGCCCGGCCCGAGACCCGCATGTCGGGATCGCCGGTCAGCGATTCCCACAAGGTCTGGTCCGGGTTCAGCGCCGAGCGGGTCTGGTCGAAGACTGCCAGTTCCAGATTGGTGCCAAGCGTCACGCTGCCCTGGTCGGGCGCGATCTCTCCGGTCAGCATCTTGATCAGCGTGGTCTTGCCCGCGCCGTTCGGGCCGACAAAGGCCACCCGATCGCCCCGGTTCACCAGCAGGTCGAAAGGCCGCAGGATCACGCGGTCGCCAAAGGCCTTGGCGATGCCCTTGGCCTCGATCACCTTTCTGCCGGACTGCGGCCCGCTGTCCAGCGCCATTGCCGCCGTTCCCTGCCGCCGGATCTGGGCGCCGCGTTCGGCCCGCAGCGCGGCCAGGGCGCGGACGCGGCCCTGGTTGCGCTTGCGGCGCGCGCTGATGCCTTCGACGGCCCAGCGGGCCTCGGCCTTGATCTTGCGGTCCAGCTTGTGGCGGGCGTCGTCCTCGGCGGACCAGACGGCCTCGCGCCAGTCCTCGAAGGCTTCGAAGCCCTTTTCCTGGCGGCGCACCTCGCCCCGGTCGATCCACAGGGTCGCGCGGGTCAGGCGGCGCAGAAAGGCGCGGTCATGGCTGATGATGACATAAGCCGCGCGGGTCTGGGACAGGTGATCCTCGAGCCAGCCGATCGCCTCGATGTCCAGGTGGTTCGTGGGTTCGTCCAGCAGCATCAGTTCGGGCGCCCGCGCCAGCAGCCGGGCCAGCGCGGCGCGGCGGCGTTCGCCGCCCGATGCGGTATCGACCGGACGCGCGGGATCGAACTTCAGCCCCTCGGCGGCCATTTCGACGCGATAAGCCTCGGCCTCCGGCAGGCCGGAGGCGGCGAACTCGCCTAGGGTCGCGAAATCCGACAGGTCGGGGTCCTGCTCCATATAGCCGGTCGAGACCCCGGCGCTGACCACGACCTCGCCCCGGTCCACCTCGACCAGGCCCGCCATGACCTTCATCAGCGTGGATTTGCCCGATCCGTTGCGGCCCACAAGGGCCACCCGGTCGCCCGGCTGGATGGTGAGGGACAGCCCGTCGAACACGGGATCGCCGCCAAAGGTCAGCGAAATGTCGGTCAGTTGAAGAAGGGGTGCGCGTGCCATGGCTGCGGCCCTATCGCGGGGGGCGCGGGCGGTCAATGGATCGCACGTCAGGGGGCTTGCGCCCCGGGCGTTTGGATCCCAGAAAAGCGGCACGGTTCAGGAGGTTTGGATGGCCCGCAAGATTATCATCGACACCGATCCCGGCCAGGACGATGCGGTCGCGATCCTGCTGGCGCTGTCCAGCCCGGAACTGGAGGTGCTGGGCCTGACGGTGGTCGCGGGCAACGTGCCGCTGGCGCTGACCGAACGGAACGCGCGCAAAATCCTTGAACTGGCGGGCCGCCCCGACATCCCGGTCTTCGCGGGCTGCGACCAGCCCCTGGCGCGCAGGCTGGTGACGGCTGAAAACGTCCACGGCCAGACCGGCCTGGACGGGATCGAGCTGCCCGATCCCGCCATCGCCCTGCAACCTCGGCACGCCGTCGACTTCATCATCGACACGCTGCGCCGGGAACCGGCGGGCACGGTGACGCTGGTGCCCGTCGGCCCCCTGACCAACATCGCCCAGGCCTTCCGCCAGGCCCCCGACATCGTGACCCGCGTCCAGCAGATCGTCCTGATGGGCGGCGCCTATTTCGAAGTGGGCAACGTCACCCCCGCCGCCGAATTCAACATCTATGTCGATCCCGAAGCCGCGGCCGCCGTTTTTGCCGCGGGCGCGCCGCTGGTGGTGATGCCGCTGGATGCCACGCACGAGGCGCTGACCTCCCGCGACTGGATCGAGGGAATGCGCGCCCTGCCCGGCCGCTGCGGCCCCGCCGTCGCCAGTTGGACAGATTTCTTCGAGCGGTTCGACAAGGAGAAATACGGCAGCCAGGGCGCCCCGCTGCACGACCCTTGCACCATCGCCTGGCTGCTGCGCCCCGACCTGTTCCGGGGACGCGAGATCAATGTGGAAATCGAGACCGAAGGCCGCTTCACCACCGGCATGACGGTCGCCGACTGGTGGCGCGTCACGGGCCGTCCCGCCAATGCGCTTTTCATCCGCCATGTGGACCGGGACGGTTTCTTCGCCCTGCTGACCGAACGGCTGGCGCGGCTGCCCTAGGCCGGACCGGCTTTGCAGCTTTTCCGCACGCGATCTGTCGAAGGCTAGCGCCTTCGCCACGCCCACCCGTCCGGGCGTGGTCGCGACATGGCGGCATTTCTTATGGAACCAGATCACCCGGGGCAGGGAAAACGCGCGCGTTTCCTGATCCCGCCCGTTGGTGGAAGCGCGTTGCACCGCGCGTCCGTATCTGCTGACCGCCGATCCGGCTTAGGGCGTGCTGCCGGTCAAGGGCACGGTTCCGGCGCCGTCGCCCAGGTCCGTGTTCAGCCGGACAACCAGATCCTGCGTCAGGTCGATGGCATCCAGCGACACGAAAACCGTGCGGCGGTCCAGCACCGCCACCGCGCCGCGTTCCTGCATCATCTCGCCCATCAGGGGCAGCGCCGCGCGATAAAAGGCCGCGCGATCCGTCTCGGCCCAGGCGTTCAGATCCTCCACCACCTTGGCGCGCTCGCGCCGGACTTCGGTGGCGCGCAGATCGAAGGCCTCGGCCTGCTTGCGGAACTCTGCCGGATCCAGCGTGCCGCGCTGCCGGGTCAGTTCGGCCTCTTCGTCGGACAACTGGGCGGCAAGGCGTTCGTTCTCTGCCTCGATCTTGCGGCCTTCCTCCTCCAGCACGCGCTGCGTCCGCTTGCCCCAGTCAGAGGCCGCGAACAGCCGGTCCTGATCCACCGTGAGGATCGGGGCCGCAGCCAGCGGCTTGGAATCGGCAGGCGTGCGGATGGTGCGCGAGGGCAGTTCCGGCGCGGCCGGGGCGCCTTCCGGCGCCTCCTGCGCCGCGGCGCCGCCCGCCAGGGCAAGCAGCGCGCAAGCCGCAAGCAGCCCCGCCCCCCGCATCAGAACCGGGTCGAGATGGTCAGGTCGAAGTTCTGCTCCTCGTCGTAGTCTTCCTTCTTGAGCGCCTTCGAGAAGTTGAACCGCAGCGGGCCGATCGGCGTCGTCCAGAACAGCGAGGCCCCGACCGACGCGCGGATACGCATCGAATCGTCCACGGGCTCGCCCCCGGTGCCGACCGTGTCGTCCAGCCCCCAGATCGAGCCGACATCGGCGAACAACCCGCCCGAGATGCCGTATTCCTCGGGCAGGCCCAAGGGGAACTGCGCCTCGGTGCGGACCACCCAGAAATAGTTGCCGCCCAACCCGTCTTCGTTTTCGGCCGCCAGGTCGCGCGGGCCGATGCCGTTGGGTTCAAACCCGCGGATGCGGGTGCCGCCGCGGTATCGGTCCAGGATCCAGGTCGAATAGTCGTCCAGCGCATGGATCGCGCCCGCCTCGAACTCGGCGCGCAGGGTGACCTCCTCGCGCCAGGCGGTGCTTTCCACGCCGGCCAGGGTGCTTGTGGTCACGCTTTTCGTGTCGCCCCCAAGCCCCGCGAAATCCTGCGAAAAGCGCAGCTTGTAGCTGGTCAGCGGGTCCAGCCCGGTGATGCGCGTGTCCCACAGATAGCTGTAGCCGAGCGCCGAGGTGACGCGCTGCCCTTCCTCGCGTTGCAGGATTTCCGAGCTGTCGTCCTCGACCCCGCCAAGCGTTTCCTTGGACAGGCGATAGCGCAGTTCCAGCCGCCCGTTCTGCGAGATCGGGAATTCGATCGACGGACGCACCCCGACCGACCGGGTGTTGTAGTCCGAGTTCAGGCTTTCGGTGACGTTGTAATAGGTGTTGAAGCCGAAGCGCAGGTCGCGGCCCAGGAAATAGGGTTCGATAAAGGTCAGCGAGGACGACTGGTCCCCATCCGCGGTCGAGATCGACAGCCCCACCGTCTGGCCCCGGCCAAGGAAGTTGTTTTCCTGCAAGGACGCGTTCAGTCCCACGCCCGAGGACACGCCGTAGGACGCGCCGAAGGACAGCGATCCGGTCGGCTGTTCCTCCACGTTCACATCCACGATCACCTGTTCGCCGCTGCTGCCGGGGCGGCTTTCGACCTGGGCATCGCTGAAATAGCCAAGCGCGCGGATGCGTTCGGCGGCATTGCGGATCTCGCGCGGGCTGAAGGGATCGCCCTCGACCGTGTTGAACTGGCGGCGGATCACCTGATCCAGCGTGGTCGTGTTGCCCTCGATGTCGATGCGTTCCACGAAGACGCGCGGACCGCGGGTGACGGCAAAGGTCAGGTCCAGCGTCTGGTTTTGCGGATTGCGCGTGACCCGCGGCTCGATGTTGACGAAGTTCAGGCCTTGTTGCAGCGCCACCGTTTCCATTCGCCGGATGGTGTTGTCGATGGCGGCGGGATTGTAGACATCGCCCCGCCCGACGCGGTTCTGCGCGGCAAAGGCGGCCGCGTCGACGCCCGGGATCTCGGACACGGTGTTGACCTGCGCGAAACGATAGCGCGGGCCTTCCTGGATGTTGAAGGTGATGTAGAAGGCGTCGCGTTCGCGCGCCAGTTCCGGCGCCACGGCCTGCACCCGGAAATCGGCGTACCCGCGCGAGCGGTAGAAATCGGTCAGCAGCTGTTCGTCCAGTTGCAGCCGTTCGGGCGCAAAAGTGTCGCGGCGGATAAAGGTGCGCAGGATCCCGGCCTGCTTGGTGTCCAGCACGTTGCGCAGCCGGCGGTCGCTGAAGGCGCGGTTGCCGGTAAAGCCGATGCGCTCGATTTCCGTGACGTTGCCCTCGCGGACCTCGAAGACCAGGTCCACGCGGTTGTCGCTGCGGCGGATGATGCGCGGATCGACGCGGGCGGCCAGGCGGCCCTGCGCGGCATAGGCCTGGGCGATGTTGTTGGCGTCCTGGATGGCCTGGCTGGGCTGATAGACCCGGCGGGACTGGCTTTGCACGACCTCGGACAGTTGCTCGTCGTTGATGCGGCGGTTGCCCTCGAAGCTGATCTGGTTGATCGTGGGGTATTCGCTGACCCGGATCACCAGGACGCCGCCCTGGGGCACGATCTCGACCGTTTCGAACAGGCCGGAATTCTGCAAGCGTTGCAGCGCGTCGTTCAGTTCGCCCGCCGACACGTCCTGGCCGCGCGCGATATTGGCATAGGACAGCACGGTGGCCGGTTCGACCCGCTGCGCGCCCTCGATGCGCACGTCGTTGAAGACATAAGCCGCCGCGGCCCCTGGGATCAGCGTCGCCGGGACCGCAATCGTCAAGGCCGTCATCAGCGCGACCGCGCCCTTGCCCAGTTTCCGTGTCATCGCTGCCCCTCTTGCCGTCAGCCTGAAGCGGCGCTGTTTTCAGCGCCTTCTTTTGCACCAAGCTTGTGCATCAATCCGCCTGCCCTGTCAAAAGCGCATCGCGCGTCAAGGGCACAAAAGATCGTTGGTGAGCCCGAAAATCATCAGCGACAGCACCGCCGCCATGCCGATCGCCGTCAGCAGGTTCAGCGCCTTGTCCGAGGGCGGGCGGCCGGTCACGGCCTCCCACGTGTAGAACATCAGATGGCCGCCATCCAGAACCGGGATCGGCAGCAGGTTCAGGAACCCGATGGCCGCCGACAGGACCGCGATCCACCACAGGAAGCTGCCGCCGCCCGCGCTGGCCGCCTGCCCTGTGCTTTCCGCGATGCTGATCGCGCCCCCCAGGTTGCACGTCCCGATCTGGCCCGAGATCATCGCCCACATCCCCGAAAGGGACGAGGCGATGATGCCCCAGGTCTGCTGGATGCCCAGTCCCAGCGATTCCAGCGGCCCGGCGCGGCGCGTCGCGGGCGCGAAGAAGCTTTCGCCGCCCGTCACGCCGATCAGCCAGCGGCGTTCGTAGCCTCCGCCGTCGGCGGGCAGATCCTGCATCTTGGGAACAAGCGTGTAATCGGCCGTTCCCGCGCCGGGACGCCACACATGCAGGGTCAGCGGCCGGCCTTCGGCGGCCTCGACCGCCTGGCGCATCTGGGTGAAGCGGCTGACGGGCTGGCCGTCGATGGCCAGAACCACGTCGCCGGCGCGCAGCCCGGCCTCGGCCGCCGCGCTGCGCGGGGCCACGCCGCTGATGCGGGCGGGCATGGGGTCGGGACCGCGCACAGTGATCTCGGCCCCGTCGCGCAGCACGCGCCAGTCCTGCTGCGCGGCCACCGGCAGCGTTTCCGCGATTTGTCCGATGTCGCCCCAGGTCTGGACCGGCTGGCCGCCCACGGCCAGGATCCGGTCGCCCGGCTGCAACTCGTTGACCACGCCGGGCGGAGCCTCGGCAATGGCGCCGACCTGCGGCTCCTCGGTGGGCAGGCCCTGGACCAGCGCGAAGCCGCCAAAAACCAGGATCGACAGGATGAAATTGAAGACCGGCCCCGCCAGCAGCGTCGCAAAGCGCGCCCACAACGGCGCCCCCGACAGCGTTTGCCGCCGCAAGGCCGGATCGACCGGGCGGCCGGTCCCCGCGCTGGCGGCATTGGCGTCGCCCAGAAAGCGGACATAACCGCCCAGCGGGATCGCGGCCACCTGCCACAGCGTGCCGCGCCGGTCGCGGCGCGAGATCAGGCGCGGGCCAAATCCCACCGAAAAAACCTCGGCCCGGATCCCCGACAGCCTGCCGATGTAATAATGGCCGAATTCGTGAACGGTCACGATCACCGCCAAGGCCACGAAAAACGCAGCCAGCGTCCACAGCGTGCTGCCGAATTGCGGGATCAGGTCGGTCATGCGGCGGCTTCCTTGCGTGCTTCGCGGTCCCAATGCAGGACCGTCTCCAGATCAGCCGGATCATCGCCGAAGCCTGCGCGCGCCGACAGGGCCTCCAAGGTCATTTCCACGCGAGGCGCCATCGCCGTGAACCGGATCCGTCCGCCGATGAAGTCGTCGAGCGCCTGTTCCTTGGCCGCGTTGAACACCGCCCCCGCCATGCCGCCCGCCGTCATCACCTCTCGCGCAAGGCGCAGGGCGGGCCAGCGGATCTCATCGGGCGCCCGAAAGGTCAGGCTGCCGAGCGCGGCCAGATCCAGCGGCGCCACCGGCAGCGGCGCGCGGCGGGGCCAGTTCAGCGCGAAGCCTATGGCATGGCGCATGTCGGGCGCGCCCAGATGCGCGATGGTGCCGCCATCGACATGGCCGACCAGGGCATGAATGATCGATTCGGGATGGACCAGCACCCTGATCTGATCGGGCCGGAGGCCGAAAAACTCTTTCGCCTCGATGACCTCCATCGCCTTGTTGAACATCGACGCACTGTCGATGGTGATCCGCTGGCCCATCGCCCAGTTGGGGTGGGTCGAGGCCTCGGCCACCGTCGCCGCGGCCAGCCGCTCCAGCGGCCAGTCGCGGAAGGCGCCGCCCGAGGCGGTAATGGTCACGTCCTTGACGGATTCGAGATCATCCTGGCCAAGCGCCTGAAAGATCGCGGAATGTTCGGAATCCACCGGCAGGATCGTGGCGCCTCCGGCTTGGGCCGCCCGGCGCAGCAGCGGCCCCGCGCAGACCAGGGATTCCTTGTTGGCAAGCGCCAGCACGCCCCCTTGGGCCAGAGCCGTCAGCCCCGGCGCCAGCCCCGCCGCGCCGACAATGGCCGACAGCACCCAATCCGACGGGCGCCGCGCGGCCTCGATCAAGGCCTGGGGGCCTGCCGCGGCCTCGACGCCGCTGCCCGCCAGCGCGTCGCGCAGGTCGCCCAGCAGGCCGGGATGCGCGGTCACGGCGACCTCGGCCCGCAGGTCGCGCGCCATCCGCGCCAGCCGCGCGATGTTGCGCCCGCCGGTCAGCGCGACCGTGTGGAATGCCCCGGGCCCGCCCGCGCGGCGGATCAGGTCAACGCCGTTCGCCCCGATCGAACCGGTGGCCCCGAAAATGGAAATCCGTCGCATTCGTCAATTCACCGCGGGCAATGCCGTCAACAGCCCGATCAACATGGTGGCCAGAACCGCGCCCGTCACCGCATCGAAACGGTCCATGAAGCCCCCATGCCCGGGAATCAGGTTGGAGCTGTCCTTGACCCCCGCCCGGCGCTTCAGCCAGCTTTCGGCGATGTCGCCCATCTGGCCCGCCAGGCAGACAATGGGCGAACACCAGACCGCCGGGGCGTCGGCCCGGCCCAGCCACCACAGGACAACGCCCATCAGAAATGCGCCGATCCACCCGGCCACGGTTCCCGACCAGGTTTTCTTCGGGCTGAGCGAGGGCCAGAACTTCGGCCCGCCGATCATGCGGCCGAAGAAATAGCCCGTGGTGTCCGACACGATCACGATGCCCATCAGCCACAGCACGAAATTTAGGCCGTAAGCCTCGCGGAAGCCGACCAGGCCGAAAGCCACCAGCATGATCGCAAGGCCGAAAACCGCATAGGTCCAGCGGTCGCGCGTCGCGGCGCCGGGAATGCCCGCGACCAACGGAAACAGCAGCGCCAGGACCGCCAGGGGATGGCCGGACATCGTCGCCACGACCTGCGACATGAAGGCGATGACCGCCAGCGCGAAAGGCCGCCAGGCCCCGAAGATGCCGGGATGCAGGCGCGGGTTCTTCCAGCCCGTCATCGCCGCCAGTTCCCAAAATGTGATGGCCGAAATCAAAGCCATTGCCAGCCGCAGCCAGACCCCCGTCGCCACCGCCAGCATGATGCCGATGCCAAGCAGCACCAGCGTCGAGGCGACACGGCGCGACAGGTCGGCCCATTTGCCCGCAGGAGGCTTTACCGCGTGGACGCGCCCGGCGCTCATACGCCCCCGAAGCGGCGGTCGCGCAACCCGAAGCGGTCCAGGATCCGCGCCAGGTGGTCAGGGGTGAAATCCGGCCACAGCACCGGCGTGAACTCGTATTCCGCGTAAGCCGCCTGCCACGGCAGGAAATTCGACGTGCGCGTTTCGCCCGAGGTGCGGATCACCAGGTCGGGATCGGGATGGTCCGCCGTGTCCAGGCAGGCCGCCAGATCGGTTTCGGTAGGCGTCTCGATCTCGCCCCGCGCGATCTTCTGGGCCAGGCGGGCGGATGCGCGGGTCAGTTCGTCCCGGCCGCCATAGTTGATCGCGACCGTCAGGTTCAGGCGGGTGTTGCCCGCCGTCCGCGCCTCGATCGAGGACATCAGGGCGCGCAGCTTGTCGTCCAGACGGTCCCGTCCGCCGATAAAGCGCAGGCGCACGCCCTCGGCGGCCATGCCCTCGGCCTCGTACTGGATGTAGCGGCGGAAGATCTTCATCAGACCCAGGACTTCCTCGGTCGAACGCTTCCAGTTCTCGGTCGAAAAGGCGTAAACGGTCAGCCAGTTCACCCCCAGGTCGGGGCAGGCGCGGACGATCTGCTTGACGCGTTCGGCCCCCCGGCGGTGGCCGACAAGGCGCGGCCAGCCGCGTTCGGTGGCCCAGCGGCCATTGCCGTCCATGATGATCGCGACGTGACGAGGCCGCTGATCGACCCCGCCCGATAACAGCAGCGGTGCGGTTTCAGCGGCCATCATTTTCCCTCAGACCTGCATGATTTCGGCTTGCTTGCTTTCAAGCGCCTGATCGACCTGGGCAATCATCTTGTCGGTCAGTTCCTGCACGGCGGTTTCCCAGAACTTCTGGTCATCCTCGGGCATGCCGTTCGCCTTGCCCTTCTTGATCCGGTCCATGCCGTCGCGGCGCACGTTGCGGATCGCGACGCGGGCATGTTCCGCGTACTGGGCGGCGACCTTGGTCAGTTCGCGCCGGCGCTCCTCGTTCAGTTCGGGGATCGGCAGCATGATAATGGTGCCGTTCGTCTGCGGGTTGATGCCCAGGCCGGATTCGCGGATGGCCTTTTCGACCTTGCCGACCATGCCCTTGTCCCAGACGTTGATGGTGACCATGCGCGGTTCGGGCACGTTGACGGTGCCCAGCTGGTTGATCGGGGTCATCTGGCCGTAAGCCTCGACCTGGACGGGTTCGACCATCGAGGCCGAGGCGCGGCCCGTGCGCAGGCTGGAGAATTCGTGGCGCAGGCTTTCCATCGCCCCCTTCATGCGCCGTTCCAGGTCGTCGATGTCGATGTCGATGTCCTCTGCCATCTGGGACTGCCTCTGCATTGAATTTTCCCCGCTTGTAGCGGGATCGGTTAATGATGGCAAAGACTTTGCCCCTAAAATGCGCGAGGCTTTGCCATTCCGGCGACGGCCCCCAAGGGGCTAGTTGTGAACCCGCGTGTAGGTGCCCTTGCCTTCCAGGATGCCCCGGAAGCCGCCCGGCTCGTCCAGCGAGAAGACGATGATCGGCAGGCGGTTGTCGCGGGCCAGGGCAATGGCCGAGGCGTCCATCACGCCCAGGTGCTTTTGCAAAACCTCGTCATAGCTGACCTCGCCGTAACGTTTTGCGTCGGAATGCTTTTTCGGATCCTTGTCATAGACCCCATCGACCTTGGTGCCCTTGAAGATCGCCTCGCAGTTCATCTCGTTCGCGCGCAGCGTGGCGGCGGTGTCGGTGGTGAAATACGGGTTTCCCGTGCCCGCCGCGAAGATCACGATGCGCTTCTTTTCCAGGTGGCGGATGGCGCGGCGGCGGATATAGGGCTCGCAGACCTCGTCCATGCGGATGGCGCTGATGACGCGGCAATGCAGGCCCTTGGCCTCCAGCGCGGACTGCATGGCCAGCGCGTTCATCACCGTGGCCAGCATCCCCATGTAGTCCGCCGTTGTCCGCTCCATCCCCTGGGCGCTGCCTTGCAGGCCCCTGAAGATGTTGCCGCCGCCGATGACCATGCAGACCTCGACCCCCATCTTCTGGACCGATTCGACCTCGTCGGCGATGCGCGCGACGGTGGGCGGGTGCAGGCCGTAGCCTTGGTCGCCCATCAGCGCCTCGCCCGAGATCTTCAGCATAACCCTGCCGTATTGCGCGGGCGCCGCGCCCCCATGATCGGTCATGTCCATTCCTTCGTCTACAGCGCCGGTCGCTTTCATCGCGGCGCAAAATGTCGCAAAAGGCGTCGGTGTTCAACCGCCCGAAAGCCGCCTTGCCGTGATCCCTCTGCACCAGATCGACCCCGGGCGCCACCTGCTGATCGCGGGGCCGACGGCCAGCGGCAAGTCGGCGCTGGCGCTGGCCGTCGCGCGTCGGCAGGGCGGGCTGATCGTCAATGCCGACGCCCTGCAAGTCTGGTCCTGCTGGCGGGTGCTGACCGCGCGTCCGTCGCCCGCCGACGAGGCCGCGGTTCCCCACGCGCTTTACGGCCATGTCGCGCCGGGCACGGCTTATTCGGTCGGCGACTGGCTTCGCGAGGTGGCGGGCCTTCTGGACCGGCGGCTGATCGTCGTGGGGGGGACCGGCCTTTACCTGACGGCGCTGACGCAGGGGCTGGCCCATGTTCCGCCGGTGCCTCCCGCCATCCGGGCCGAGGGGGACGCCCGACTGGCCGCCGAGGGCGGCCTGGCGCGCATGGCGGCCGCGCTCGATCCCGCCACCCGCGCCCGCATCGACACCCGGAACCCCGCGCGCGTGCAGCGCGCGTGGGAGGTGCTGACCGCCACCGGGCGCGGTCTGGCCGACTGGCAGGCCGACACGCCGCCTCCGTTGATCGGCCCGGAGGATGGGCAGCGCATCCTGGTCACAGCGGACCGCGACTGGCTGGCCGACCGCATCGCGCGGCGCTTCGATGCGATGATGCGCCAAGGCGCGCTGGATGAAGCGCGCGCCATGCTGCCGTTCTGGGATCCCGCCCGGCAATGGGCCCGCGCCATCGGCGCGCCCGAGCTGGTCGCCCATCTGCGGGGCGAGATCGACCTGCCGACCGCGACCGAACGCGCGATCATCGCCACAAGGCAGTATGCCAAGGCGCAGCGCATCTGGTTCAGGGGCCGGATGCGGGACTGGCGGCCCGTCCAGGCTGACGCAAAAAGCACAGCGCCCGACTGATCGCGCATCGACGGCATTGAGTCCGAACCAGTCATCGGCAATAATTCGCTTATTGTCCTTTATGTCAGGCGAATCTCATGTCGGCGTTCGAGCATTCGCAATGGAAAGACGGATTTCCGTTCTCTCCCAGCAGGATCCGGGCTGGCCGGCGGTTGGGGGTGGATGGAGTCAACGCCCCCTTCATCGCTGACGCGCCCGGACCGCCCGCCGGTCCCCCGTCGATCCCGGCATCCAGAGGCAATCCCGTCCCCGCCGCCATGCAGCCCGCCTGGCGCGGAGCGCATCCCGTCGGACGGCAGAACGGCATGCGGCTGCTGCCGCTCGAGGCGTTCCTGTGGGGCAGCCGGACCAAGCCGCCGCAGCCGCGCACCCGCCCGGATCACGTGCTGGTCTGGGTGATCGAGGGGCGCGTCCAGTTTGACTTTCCCCGCGACCATGCCTGCCTGCGGGCGGGCGATCTGCGCTTTGTCCCGGCGGGCACGGCCTTTGCGGTCTTGCCCGCCCAGGGAACGCGGGGCCATGTCGCCCTGATCGCGGCCCGTTTGGGGGCGCAGGCGGTGCCGCCCCTGCCCGACCAGGTTCTGGCCGCGCATGTGGGCAGCCATGCCGCGCAACTGGACGCCACCCTGCGCGAGATCGGGGTCGAGACGCCCGACGGCGACCCGGGGACGCTGCCCTGCCTGATGAACCTGCTGTCGCTGCGCCTGCGCCAGCTTGCGCCGGGCCGCGCGCCCGATCTGCCCGAAAGCGCGCCTCCCGACCGTCCGCTGATCGACCGCTTCGTGGCTCTGGCCCGGCAGCGGCTTGGCCAATCCCGCTCCGTGGCGGAACTGGCCGCCGAACTGGGCAGCAGCACGCTGCAACTGGACCAGGCCTGCCTTGCCGCCCACCGCAAGCGGGCGGTGGAACTGATCCACGATCTTCGGCTGGAATGCGCGGCCCGGCTGCTGCGCGAAACGGCGCAGCCGACGCAGCGCATCGCGGCGGATCTCGGCTATTCCAGCCACGCCCATTTCATCCGGGCCTTTGTCGCGGCGACCGGGCGCACGCCCGAGGTGTTTCGCGCTCAGTCCTGTTGATCGGTTTGCCTGCCGCGAAAGCCGGTGGCGACCACGAATTTCTCGGACGAATCGCTGCGGCTGGCCGGCGGCTTGACATTGGCGACCTTGTCGAAGTTGCGCTTCAGCAATGCCTGCATCTCGGTTTCCGCCCCGCCCGCCAAGACCTTGGCCACGAAAGTTCCACCGGGTTCGAGGATGTCGAAGGCCAGCGCCGCCGCAGCCTCGACCAGGGCCACGATGCGCAGGTGGTCGGTGCCCTTGTGGCCCGAGGATGCCGCCGCCATGTCCGACATCACCACGTCGGCAGGCCCGCCCAGCCACTCCTTGACCTTCTGGTCCGCGCCTTCGGACAGGAAATCAAGCTGGTGGATTTCGGCCCCCGCGATGGGATCGACCTCTTGCAGATCGACGCCCAGAACCTTGCCCACGGCCTTGCCGCCCTTCTCGCCCAGAGCGTTCACGCGCCCCACTGCCACCTGGCACCAGCCGCCGGGTGCGCAGCCCAGATCGACAACCCGCGCGCCGGGCACCAGAAAGCGGTACTTGTCGTCCAGTTCCAGGATCTTAAAGGCCGCGCGCCCGCGATAGCCTTCGCGCCTCGCGCGGGCCACATAGGGGTCGTTCAACTGCCGTTCCAGCCACAATTTGCTGGACAGTTTCCGCCCCTTGGCGGTCTTGACCCGCACGCGCAGGTCGCGCGCGCCGCGCCCGCTGGATTTCCCCTCGCGGCTGCCTGGGGCTTTCGTCATCATGCCACTCCGTTCAGTCCATCGGCTGCCAGCACCCCATCGCGCACCATCTGGGCGTAAAGCAACCCTTCTCTCAGACCGCGGTCCGCCACCGACAGCTTGCTGGTGGGCCAAATGCGCATCAGGGTTTGCAGGATCGCCGCGCCGGACATGATCAGCGCGTGGCGTTCCCGCCCGATGCGCGGGTCCGCGCGGCGCCCGTCGGGGCCAAGTTGCAGATAGGAATGGATCACCCGGTCGATCTGGGTGCTGGTCATCTCCAGCCCGTCCACCTTGGTCCGGTCATAGCGGCGCAGGCCAAGGAAACTGGCCGCAACCGTTGTCACCGTTCCCGATGTGCCGATGATCTGGAAACCCTCGTCGGGCGCGCCGTCGGCATAGGGGGTGAAACCCGCCAGCATTTCTTCGAAATACCAGCTCATCAGGGCGAAGCGGCCCCCGTCGTCCTCGACATCCGCGAACTGGTCGCGCAGCGTGGCGACCCCCAGCGGCACGCTGATCCAGTCCACAACCCGCGCCCCCCCCGGCTGCGGATTGCCGAAGCCGTCCGACAGCCGCATGATCGCGCGGGGACGCTCCTTGGGCTCCACGTCCTCGAGGTCGATCCAGACCAGCTCCGTCGATCCGCCGCCGATGTCGACGACCATCAGCGTTTCCGTCTTGTGGCTGACCAGCGGCGCGCAGGAAATCACCGCCAGGCGGGCTTCCTCCTCGGCGCTGATCGTTTCGATCTGCAAGCCGGTTTCCCGCCGGATCGTGCGCAACAGGTCGCGGCTGTTCCGCGCGCGCCGGCAGGCCTCGGTCGCGACCAGGCGCATGTTGGGCACGCGGTGCTGTTCCAGCTTGCGCCGGCAGACCTGCAACGCGTGAACCGTCCGCGCCATCGAGCTGCGCGACAGCCGGCCAGACGCTTCCAGCCCCTGGACAAGCTGCACCGGCTTGGAGAAGCTGTCGATGACCTGGAACTGACTGCCCTTCGGTCGGGCAATCAGCATCCGGCACGAGTTCGTGCCGAGGTCGAGGGCAGCATAAAGCGCCCCCTCCTCGGAGTTTCGGGTGCCAGACGGCTCTACCGCGGTTTTCGGGAACGCGTCCGCACCCGCAGGACGCCTGGGCGTCATGACGATACGCCCTCCGATATCAAGTTGCACAAAACGTAACCTGCGCCCCCCGACCATTCAAGGGGCGGCAAAAGGACGATTGTCGAAGGCCCGCCAGTCGGTTGATAAGGGTGCCAAGTTTCAGTTTGGATTGATCATGCCGCCCACCCTGCTGACCGGACCCGTCGCGCCCCTTGCCGGATCCGACGCGACAAGCGCCATTGCCAAGACGCCGGTCACCGGGCGCCTTTGGCTGGGGGCCGAAGGGTTCGAGGGCGACGCGCAGGCCGACCGGCGCGTTCACGGCGGGCCGGAAAAGGCGGTTCACCATTATCCATTCGACCATTATGCGGCATGGCGGGCCGATCTGGGCGAGCTGTCCTTGCTGGACGCGCCCGGCGCCTTTGGCGAGAACGTCTCGACCCTCGGCATGACCGAGGACGGCGTGGCGGTGGGCGACATCTTCCGGCTGGGGGGCGCGCTGGTGCAGGTTTCGCAAGGCCGCCAGCCATGCTGGAAACTGAACCGCCGCTTCGGCCTGCCCGACATGGCGCGGCGGGTGCAGGACACGGGCCGCACGGGCTGGTATTACCGCGTCTTGCAGCCCGGCCCCGTTTCGTCCGGCGACGAGTTGCTGCTGATCGACCGGGTGGCACCCGGCTGGACGCTGCGGCGGCTGTGGCGCGCGATGTATGTCGATCGCCTGAACCGCGCCGAGCTGGAGGCCATCGCCGCCCTGGAGGTGCTGGCCGAGGGCTGGCGGCGGTATGCGCGCCGGCGCCTGGACAGCGGCCGGGTCGAGGATTGGCGTCCCCGGCTGGAGGGCGGGACATGACGCCGCCGCTGGTGATTTCCGTCCAAAGCCAGGTTGTCCTGGGCCATGTCGGCAATTCCGCGGCCGTTTTCCCCATGCAGGCCGCGGGGCTGGAGGTCGCGGCCATTCCCACGGTGATCTTTTCCAACACCCCCGACTATCCGACATTGCGGGGCGCGCCCCTGCCGCCGGACCTGTTCGCCGACCTGCTGCTGGGGTCGTGGGAACGCGGCTTGCCGCAGCGCGCGGCATGGCTGATGACGGGCTATTTCGGCTCGGTCGAGGTGGCGCAGCTGGCCGCCGATTTCGTCGCCCGCTGCAAGGCAGCCAACCCCGGCATGCGTTATCTGTGCGACCCGGTGATGGGCGATCATGGGCCGGGGCTCTATGTGCCCGCCGAACTGGCCTGGATCATGCGCGACCGGCTGCTGCCGCTGGCCGATCTGGCGACGCCCAACTCCTTCGAGCTTGGGCACCTGACAAACCGCCCCATCACCGCCATGGCCGATCTGCAAGCCGCCGCCGCCGACCTGCGCATGGCGCCGGGCGCCACGCTGATCGCCACGGGCTGCGTGCTGGACGACAGTCCGGCGGATCACCTGGAAAGCGTGATCCTGGGGCCCGAAGGCACGACGCGCCATCCGACCCCCCGCCTGCCCGTGGCCCTGCCCGGCACCGGCGATCTGTTCGCGGGGCTGATCGTCGCGGGCCTGGGCAAGGGCCATGGCCTGTCCCACGCGGTCGAGACCGCGCAGGACCTGACGGCGGCGGCGCTGGCCCATGCCGGCCGCCTCGGCGCGAACGAGGTGGTGCTGTCGGACCCCGGCTTCCGCGCCGCCCTGCTGACCCTGTAAACCCCGGAGGAGATGATGGAGATTGGCAGCAGCGACCTGCCCCAGGCAGCCCTGGACCGCATCCGCGACAGCTTTGCCCGCCAAGGGCTGATGAGCCTGCTGGGCGCCGAACTGGCCGAGGCAAAGGCCGGACTGGTGACGATCCGCCTGCCCTTCAAGCCGGATCTGACCCAGCAGCACGGCTATTTCCATGCGGGCGGCACGGCCTCGATCGCGGATTCGGCGGGCGGCTATGCCGGGTTCACGCTGATGCCCGGCGACAGTTCGGTTCTGACGGTCGAGTTCAAGCTGAACCTGATCAACCCCGCGCAGGGCGACTTCCTCGAAGCCACGGGCCGCGTGATCAAGCCGGGCCGGACGCTGACCGTCTGCCAGCTGGATGTCTGGGGCGTCGCGCCCGCCAGGCGCGTCCACGTCGCGACCGGATTGCAGACCTTGATCTGCGTGCAGGGCAAACCCGCCTGACGCCGCCGTGACATCCCCGATCCGTTAGCGTAAACGGTCCGCCACCACGGATTGCGGAAGGATTGCATCATGGCACAGGCTCGGATCGGGCTGATCGGATTGGGAACGATGGGCGCGGCCCTGGCGCTGAACATCGCCGAGAAAGGCTTTCCCATCGCGGTCTGGAACCGCACAACCGACGTGACGCGGAGCTTCGCCGCGAACGCGGGCGATCTGGCGGCGCGAATCACTCCGGCCGAGACGCTGGCCGAACTGGTCGCCGCCATCGCGAAGCCCCGCGCGATCATCCTGATGGTGCCCGCCGGTCAGCCTGTCGATGACCAGCTTGCGGCGCTTGCCCCGCTGCTGGACGCCGACGACCTGGTGATCGACGCGGGCAACGCCGATTTCCACGACACGGACCGCCGCGATGCCGCCGGGCTGCCGTTCCGCTTTCTGGGCATGGGCGTTTCGGGCGGCGAGGAAGGCGCGCGCCACGGTCCCGCCATCATGGGCGGGGGCGATGCGGCCGACTGGGCGCGCGTGGCCGACGTGATGACCGCCATCGCTGCGCGGGCCGAGGACGGCACCCCCTGCGCCGCCCGGATGGGTGATGCGGGCGCGGGGCATTTCGTGAAGATGGTCCATAACGGCATCGAATATGCCGACATGCAGATGATCGCCGAGGTGTACGGCCTGCTGCGCGACGGCATGGACATGGACGCAGCCGCGATCAGCAAGACCTTCGCCGCCTGGAACGAAGGCGCGCTGAAATCCTATCTGATCGAGATTTCGGCCATCGTGACGGGCGCCGCCGATCGCCATACCGGCCGCCCGGTGGTGGACGTGATCCTGGACCGCGCGGGCCAGAAGGGCACCGGCCGCTGGACCGCCATCGAGGCGCAGCACCTGTCCGCCCCCATCCCGGTGATCGAGGCCGCCGTGATGGCACGCAACGTTTCGGCCCGCCTGGACGAACGCCTGGCGGGCGAGGCGCTGTTCGGCCCTGCCCCGCGCCCTTGCGCCATGGATCCGCAGACCCTGGAACAGGCCCTGATCGCGGGCAAGATCTTCTGCTATGCACAGGGCTTCGCGATGATCGCGGCCGCGTCCCGGCAATTCGGCTGGACGCTGGATCTGCCGGACATCGCGCGGGTCTGGCGCGCGGGCTGCATCATTCGTTCGGCCATGCTGAACGACATGGCCGCCGCCCTGGCCGAGGATCCGGCCCGCAACCTGATCATGGCGCCCTTTTTCGCGGACCTGATCGGAACCGCCATGCCCGCGCTGCGCAGGGTGGTGGCCGAAGGCGCGGCGGCAGGCCATGCCCTGCCCGCATTGGCGTCGGGCCTGATGTGGTTCGACCTGATGCGCACCGGGCGCGGCACCGCCAACCTGATCCAGGCGCAGCGCGATTTCTTCGGCGCGCACGGTTTCCAGCGGATCGACGGGCTGGACGATCCGCATGGCCCCTGGGCCGGGACGATGTGACGCCGGACTTGCAGGCCGCCAAGCCTGCGCCTATATTCACCTTGTCCGGGGCAACCCGGACTATGGACATAAACGCGCATGGAATAAGCGGATCGGACCCGGGGGCGGTACCCGGCGACTCCACCAGATCACCCTCGTTGGGGGGCCTTGGGGTCGAAACAGGATCGACGAACGTCTAAAGATGTTTGCTTTGTCTCGGTGAGCCACCACCGTTATCGGTGCAAAATGTACAGTTGCCAACGACAACCGTGCTCCGGTCGCGCTGGCTGCGTAAGCAGTCCGCAAGATCGAAACCTAAGCCCTTGCGCCTAGCAGCGTAAGGCGGGGCCCGCAGGAGCCTGGCAACAGAATCCTGCACTTTCAGCCAGTTGTTCGACATGCCTGCGCAGGCGGCGCCTTGCACCGCCGTGGGCATCGCGGGTTTCTTGCCCAACGGCCGGCCGCCCCCCTTTTCAATACCCGCCATATGCATATGCTGGCCCGGAATTCGAAGGGGACTGGCATGGCGCGAACCGGAATCGACTATGGCGGGATGATGCACCGCGCGCTGCAAGGGCTGATCGCGGACGTTCTGGAACGCGTCGCGGAACACGGCCTGCCGGGCGACCACCACTTCTTCATCACCTTCGACACGCGCGAAGACGGGGTCGAGATGGCAGACTGGCTGCGCGAGCGTTACCCCGAGGAAATGACCATCGTCATCCAGCACTGGTTCGACAACCTGACCGTGGACGACGAGGGCTTCACCGTCACCCTGAACTTCGGCAACTCGCCCGAGCCGCTGCGCATCCCCTTCGACGCGCTGCGCACCTTTGTCGATCCGTCCGTCGAATTCGGCCTGCGCTTCGAGACGCAGGAAGCCGAGGATGACGACGGGGACGACGAAGACGATGAGGACGGCGACGACAGCCCCGACGGCGGATCGAACGGCGGCGGCGAGGTGGTGCAACTGGACCGCTGGCGGAAATAAGGGGAAGGGGCGCCCGAAGCGCCCCGTTTCACACCATCATTTCCTTGGTCGCCGTCAGCCGCAGGTCCGGGTGATCGCGGCTCACGCGGTCGATGTCCCATTGCAGCCGCGTCAGATAGACCATGTCGCCGTCGTGGTCCTGGGCGATATGGCCCTTGTTGGCGTTCACAAAGGCCTCGACCTTGTCCTTGGGCCCCGCGACCCAGCGGGCGCTGGTGAACTGCGATGCCTCGAAGCGGACGGGGATGCCGTATTCGATCTCGATCCGGCTGGCCAGAACCTCGAATTGCAGCGCGCCCACGACGCCCACGATGAAGCCCGACCCGATCATCGGCTTGAACACCTTGGCCGCGCCTTCTTCCGCGAATTGCATCAGCGCCTTTTCCAGGTGCTTGGCCTTCATCGGATCGGTGGCGCGCACCGATTGCAGCAGTTCCGGCGCGAACGACGGAATGCCGATGAAGCGCAGCGCCTCGCCTTCGGTCAGGGCGTCGCCGATGCGAAGCTGGCCGTGGTTGGGGATGCCGATGATGTCGCCCGCCCAGGCCTCGTCCGCAAGCTCGCGGTCGGCGGCCAGAAACAGCACCGGGTTCGTGACCGCCATCGGCTTCTTGGACCGCACATGGGTCAGCTTCATGCCGCGTTCGAAATGCCCGCTGGCGAGGCGCACAAAGGCCACCCGGTCGCGATGCTTGGGATCCATGTTGGCCTGGACCTTGAAGACAAAGCCGGTGACGGCCTTTTCCTCGGGCGCGATCTCGCGATCGGCGGCGTTCTGCGGCTGCGGGGGCGGACCATAGGCGCTGATCCCCTTCATCAGCTCGCGCACGCCAAAGCTGTTGATCGCGCTGCCGAACCAGATCGGCGTCATGTGCCCTTCCAGAAAGGACTTGCGGTCAAAGGCGGGCAGCAGCTCGCGCGCCATCTCGACCTCGTCGCGCAGCGTCGAAAGCAGGTCGGCGGGAACGTGGTCGGCCAGGCGGGGATCGTCCAGGCCCTCCATCTTGACCGACTCGGCCACCTTGTTGCGATCGGCGCGGTCCATCAGCTCCAGCCGGTCGTGCAGCATGTCGTAGCAGCCGATGAAGTCGCGGCCCACCCCGATGGGCCAGGACGCCGGGGCCACGTCGATGGCCAGGTTTTCCTGGATCTCGTCGATGATCTCGAAGGTGTCGCGCGATTCCCGGTCCATCTTGTTGCAAAAGGTCAGGATCGGCAGGTCGCGCAACCGGCAGACCTCGAACAGCTTGCGGGTCTGGGATTCCACCCCCTTGGCCCCGTCGATGACCATGATCGCCGCGTCCACGGCGGTCAGGGTGCGATAGGTGTCTTCGGAAAAGTCGCTGTGGCCCGGCGTGTCGACCAGGTTGAAGCGATAGCCGTCAAAGTCGAAGGACATCGCCGAGGCGCTGACCGAGATGCCCCGCTCCTGCTCCATCTTCATGAAGTCCGACCGCGTGCGCCGCGCCTCGCCCTTGGCGCGCACCTGCCCCGCCATCTGGATGGCGCCGCCGTACAGCAGGAACTTCTCGGTCAGAGTGGTCTTGCCCGCGTCGGGATGCGAGATGATCGCGAAGGTCCGGCGGCGGGCGATTTCGGGCGGAAGATCGGGACGGTTTGTCATGGGGCGGCCTGTAGCGCGCGGGGCGGGAATGCGCAATCGCCGGTGTGGTTTGATGTGGCGTGAAATGGTGCTGCGAGAGAGGATTGAACTCTCGACCTCACCCTTACCAAGGGTGTGCTCTACCACTGAGCTACCGCAGCGCCGTGAAGGGGCGTTTAGACAAAGCCTGCGGCCCGCGCAAGGGGGATCGGCAGAAAAATCGCCTGTTCCCGCGCCCCTGCGCGCTTTGCTGGACTGTTGCCGCGCCCGGCGCTAACAGGTTGCGGATGAACGAGCGCCCGGACGACAAGAAAAGGCAGGAAACGCGCGAGGATCGGCTGCGGGCCGCCCTGCGCGCCAATCTGCAACGCCGCAAGGCGCAGGCGCGCGCGCGCGCCGCGCAGGACGACACCGGGCCGCAGGACAGCGATACAGGCAAGGACGACGCTTAGATGGACCAGATCATCGTTCGCGGGAACGGCCCGCTTTCGGGGGAAATCCCCATCGCAGGGGCCAAGAACGCCTGCCTGACGCTGATGCCCGCGACGCTGCTGACGGATCAGCCGCTGACGCTGACCAACGCGCCGCGCTTGTCCGACATCCGCACCATGACCGCCCTGCTGCGAAGCCTGGGGGCCGAGGTCGCCAGCCTCCAGGACGGCCAGGTGCTGGCACTGTCCAGCCATGACCTGACCAGCCACCGCGCCGATTACGACATCGTGCGCAAGATGCGCGCCTCGATCCTGGTGCTGGGGCCGATGTTGGCGCGCGACGGCCGGGCCGAGGTGTCCTTGCCCGGCGGCTGCGCCATCGGCGCGCGCCCGGTGGACCTGCACCTGAAGGCGTTCGAGGCGATGGGCGCGGAACTGGATCTGCGCGACGGCTATGTCCATGCCAAGGCACCCGCCGGCGGCCTGCGCGGGGCGGCGGTCGATTTCCCCATCGTCTCGGTCGGGGCCACGGAAAACGCGCTGATGGCCGCGACCTTGGCGCGCGGCACCACGGTCCTGACGAACGCCGCGCGAGAGCCCGAGATCGTCGATCTCGCCCGCTGCCTGCGCGCCATGGGGGCGCAGATCGAAGGCGAGGGAACGGGCACCATCACCATTCAGGGCGTCGATGCGCTGCACGGCGCGACCCATCCCGTTGTCACCGACCGGATCGAGCTTGGCACCTACATGCTGGCGCCCGCCATCTGCGGGGGCGAGGTCGAATGCCTGGGGGGCCGGATCGAGCTGCTGTCGGCCTTTTGCGAAAAGCTGGACGAGGCCGGGATCAGCGTCACCGAAACGACGCGCGGCCTCAAGGTCAGCCGCAGGAACGGCGCTGTCCGCGCCGTGAACGTCACGACCGAGCCCTTTCCCGGCTTCCCGACCGACCTTCAGGCGCAGTTCATGGCGCTGATGTGTGTGGCCGAAGGCACAAGCGTGCTGGAGGAAACCATTTTCGAGAATCGCTTCATGCACGCCCCGGAACTGACCCGCATGGGCGCGCGGATCGAGGTTCATGGCGGCCATGCAACCGTGACCGGCGTTGACGGGTTGCGCGGGGCGCCGGTGATGGCCACCGACCTGCGCGCCTCGGTCAGCCTGATCCTGGCCGGGCTTGCGGCCCAGGGTCAGACCACCGTCAGCCGGGTTTACCACCTGGACCGCGGCTATGAGCATGTGGTCCGCAAGCTGCGCGGCGTGGGCGCCCATATCGAACGCGTGAAAGAGGAGTAAGCGATGCCGCAGGACGCCCGTTTCGCAGATGCCGACCCCGCCCCCCTGGCATTGATGGCCGAGGATGAGCAGGATCTGCGCATCCTGTCCGCGTTGTTGCAGGACGCGGTCCTGCCCGCGTCCGAGATGTCCTATGACCCGCGCGGGCGGACGCTGGCCCTGCTGCTGAACCGCTTCCGCTGGGAGGATGCCGAACAGGCCGCGGCCGAGGGGCGCGACTACGAGCGCGTCCGGTCCGTCCTGCTGATCCGCGACGTGCAGCGGGTGCTGTCCGACGGCATCGGCCGCGACGCGGACACCGTGCTGGAACTGCTGGCGATGGTCTGGCAGCCCGGCCCCGACGGCACCGGGCGCCTGCTTCTGGAATTCGCGGGCGACGGGACGCTTGCGGCCGAACTGGAATGCATCAACATCGACCTGCGCGACGTGACGCGGCCCTATCGCGCGGTATCGGGCAAGGCGCCCGTGCATCCCGAGTAAGAGGGTATTTGGACAAAGAAGAAGGCGCCTTTGCGGCGCTTGAGGCGGGCGGGGGTTGCGGCTAACAAGGCGTGACACCAGAGGACAGATCATGCCCGTCACGCTGAACACATCGGATCCCGACTTCGAGGCGCGCTTTGCCGACATGCTTTCGGCCAAGCGCGAGGACTCGGCCGATGTGAACGATGCCGTGGCGGCAATCGTCAGGGATGTGCGGCAGCGCGGCGACGCGGCGCTTTGCGAGCTGACCAGCCGCTTCGACCGGCTGGACCTGACGCCCGGCCGGCTGCGCTTTTCGCCCGACGAGATCGCGGCGCAGATCGCGCATGTCTCGTCCCAGGACCGGGCGGCGCTGACGCTGGCCGCCGACCGCATCCGCGCCTATCACGCCCGCCAGATGCCCGAGGATGCCAGCTGGACCGATCCGCAGGGCGCGACCCTGGGCTGGCGCTGGAGCGCGGTCTCGGCGGCGGGGCTGTATGTGCCGGGGGGCCAGGCGGCCTATCCGTCATCCGTGCTGATGAACGCGATCCCGGCGCGGGTGGCCGGGGTGGAGCGGCTGGTGATCTGCGTGCCGACGCCGGGCGGTCACGTCAACCCGCTGGTTCTGCTGGCCGCGCAATTGTCGGGCGTCACCGAGATTTATCGCATCGGCGGGGCGCAGGCGATTGCCGCCATGGCCTACGGCACCCGCACCATCGCGCCCGTGGACAAGATCACCGGGCCGGGCAACGCCTATGTCGCCGCGGCCAAGCGGCAGGTGTTTGGCAAGGTGGGCATCGACATGATCGCAGGCCCGTCCGAGGTTCTGGTGATCGCCGAAGGCGACCAGCACCCCGACTGGCTGGCGCTGGATCTGCTGGCGCAGGCGGAACATGACGCCGACGCGCAGTCGATCCTGATCACCACCGATCCGGCGCTTGGCCATGCCGTCGCGGGCGCGGTGGACCGCATCCTGCCCGGCCTGCCCCGCGCCCGGATCGCGGGCGCAAGCTGGCGCGACTACGGCACCATCATCATCGCCCGCGACCTGGACGAGGCCGCCGTCCTGTCGAACCGCATCGCGCCCGAGCATCTTGAACTGTGCGTGGACGACCCCGAGGCCCTGGCCGCGAAATGCGTCCATGCCGGCGCGATCTTCCTGGGGCCGCACACGCCCGAGGCCGTCGGCGATTACGTCAGCGGCCCGAACCACGTCCTGCCGACCGCGCGGTCGGCGCGCTTTTCCTCGGGACTGTCGGTGCTGGATTTCCTCAAGCGCACCACCATGGCGCGGCTGACGCCCGGCGCGCTGAACGCAGTGGGCCATGCCGCCATGCGCCTGGCCGCCGCCGAAGGGTTGCAGGCGCATGGCGAATCGATCCGCGCCCGGCTGGAGCATCTGAACGAAAGGCCCCCCGCATGAGCCGGATCATCCAGATCGAGATCGACGATTCCCAGGCACCCCCCGCCACCCCCGAGATGGATCAGGAACGCCGCGTGGCCATCTTCGACCTGATCGAGGACAACAGCTTCGCGGTGCCCGGCCGCGACGGTCAGCCCGCCCCGCAGGGGCCGTTCAAGCTGGACCTGTGCATCCGCGAACGCCGCCTGGTCTTCGACCTGGCGGACGAAGGAGGCGACAAAGTGGCCGAGTTCCACCTGTCTCTTGGTCCGTTCCGGCAGGTGACCAAGGACTACTTCCAGATCTGCCAAAGCTATTTCGATGCCGTGAAGCGCCTGCCCCCCGCCCAGATAGAGGCCATCGACATGGCCCGGCGCGGCATTCACAACGAAGGCGCGCGGACCTTGCAGGAACGGCTGGAAGGCAAGGCCGAACTGGACATCGACACCGCCCGGCGCCTGTTCACCCTGATCTGCGCCCTGGTGCCCCAGGGCTGACGATGGCGCAGAACACGATCCCTGCTTCGGTCCTGTTCTGTTGTGATCACAACTCCATCCGTTCGCCCATCGCCGAGGGGATGATGAAGAAGTTCTACGGCCGCGCCGCCTATGTGCAATCGGCGGGCGTCAAGAACGACATGGAGGTGGACGGCTTCGCCATCGCCGTTTGCGACGAGATCGGCGTCAGGATCGAGAACCACCGCTCCCGCAGCTTCGAGGAAATGAAGGACTGGGGCGACGACCTGGGCGGCTTCGACCTGATCGTCGCGCTGTCGCCCGCCAGCCAGCGGCAGGCGCTGGAACTGACGCGGGTTTATCACCTCGACGTGGAATACTGGCCGATCATGGACCCCACCGGCCTGGCCGAAGGGCGCGAGGCCAGGCTGGCCGCCTATCGCCAGACCCGCGACCAGATCCGGGCGCGCATGATCGAACGCTTCGGCCCGCCCACGGCCGAGGATTAGCGCCTTCCGCCCGGCCAAAAAAAAACCGCGCCAGCCCATGCAGGCGGCGCGGCAGTTTGGCAATCCTGATGGGGTAAGATCAGCGACGCCAGTTGTTGGGCACGTCCCAGATGGGACGCGCGATCTCGTCCGCGACCTGATCGCGGGTCAGGCCGATGTCGCGCAGCTGCTCGTCGCTCAGATGCGACAGTTCCTGGCGGGATCGGCGGACGCTCAGAATGGTCAGAATGCGCTTGCCCAGTGACGGGCGCGGGAAAGGGCCGTGCCCGGCAAGGACATGAAGCGATGCGGTCTTCGGGGCCATCGTTCATCTCCGGTGATTGAAAGCATCATGTCTCATGATGCGTTGGCGTCGTTTTATTTCCGTTCTTGATTGATAGGCCCGTCCGATGTATTTTTGAAACGAATGTTTTTGATCCCTTCCATCAGGAATGTTGAACGATGCGCAATCTGGATATCGGCACGCTGAGGTCGCTTCAGGCCGTGGCCGAATACGGCGCCGTGACCCGCGCGGCCGAGGGGCTGAACATGACCCAAAGCGCGCTGTCGATGCAGATGAAGCGGCTCGAGGATCTGTTCGGCGAGGCGATGCTGCAAAAGCAGGGTCGGGGCGTGGTGCTGACCGATTTCGCCGTGGAACTGCTGATCGAGGCGCGCAAGCTGGTGGCGCTGAACGACGCCATCGTGTCGCGCTTCACCGGACAGCGCCCCGAGGCGCGGCTGCGCGTGGGCCTGACCAGCGACTGGCTGTTCACCAAGGTCGCCCAGGCGGTGCGCGCCTTCCGCCAGGCCAATCCGCGCATCGAGCTGATCATCAACGACGGCCGCAGCAAGGATCTGCGCCAGCAGATGAAGCGCGGCGAACACGACGTGATCCTGACCACCGAATTCGAGACGCCCCCCGGCGCGATCCATCTGTCCAAGGTGGACCTGGCCTGGTTCGGCGCCATCGGCGGCGCCGCCTGGACGCAGCGCCCGCTGCCCTTGGCGAACTCGCCGCATTGCGCCTATTACCCGGTGGGCCTGACGGCGCTGGAACGCGCGGGCATCGAATGGGTGCAGGCCGTCGCCGACGGGGGCAGCGACACCTGGCGGGTCAGCGCCGCCGCCGATCTGGGCATCACGATCCTGCCGCGCGGCATCGCCCAGGCGGGGCTGGAGCCGGTGGACCACGGCGGCGCCCTGCCGCCCCTGCCGCCCACCTGGCTGAACGTCTATGTGGCCGACGGCCCGGCGCGGCGCGAGGCGGCCGAGTTCGCGGGCTATCTTCGACGGGCCGTGACCGAGGTCGCAGCCATGGCCGCATGATCCCCGCGCCTGATTGACAGCCCGCCCCGTCCGCTGCAAGGAGGCAGCGGCAGAGCGGAGTGGCACATGACCCGGATCGACGATACCTTTCAGCGCCTTCAGGCCCAGGGACGCAAGGCCTTCGTGACCTATATCATGGCCTCGGATCCCGACGAGGCGACGACGCTGGAGATCATGCGCGGCCTGCCGGACGCGGGCGTGGACATCATCGAACTGGGAATGCCCTTCACCGATCCCATGGCCGACGGCCCCACGATCCAGGCCGCCGGCCAGCGCGCCCTCGCCGCAGGCGGCAGCGTGACGCGCACGCTGGAGATCCTGCGCGAATTCCGCAAGTCCGACAACACAACGCCGGTCGTGCTGATGGGATACTACAACCCCATCTACGCCCGTCCCGGCGGCGTCGAGGCCTTTCTGGCCGATGCCAAGGCGGCGGGAGTGGACGGCCTGATCATTGTCGATCTGCCGCCCGAGGAGGACGAGGAGCTGTGCATCCCCGCGGCGCGCGCGGGCCTGAACTTCATCCGCCTTGCCACGCCCACGACCGACGACCGCCGCCTGCCCGCGGTGGTCAGGAACACCTCGGGCTTTGTCTACTATGTCAGCGTGACCGGCATCACCGGCGGCCCCGCCGCCGACGCCGCCGAGGTCGCCCCCGAGGTCGCGCGCATCCGCGCCGCCGCCAACCTGCCCGTCGTGGTGGGCTTCGGCATCTCGACCCCCGACGCGGCCGAACGGATCGCGGGGGTGGCCGACGGCTGCGTCGTGGGCAGCGCCATCGTCAAGAAGATCGGCGAAGGCCGCCCGGTGCCCGAGGTTCTGGACTTCGTGCGCGATCTGGCCGCCGGGGCGCATCGCGGCTGATGACCCGGCTGCGCGAGGCCACGCCGGACGACGTGCCCGCCATCGCGGCGATCTGGAACCCGATCGTCCGCGACACCGTGATCACCTTCTGGCCGACGGAGCGCACCAATCCCGAAATCGCCGCGCTGATCCGCGACCGTCAGGCCGGGGGCCATCCTTTTCTGGTGGCCCAGGCCGGGGACCAGGTGCTGGGCTTTGCGACCTATTCCCAGTTCCGCACCGGCGGCGGCTATGCGCGCAGCATGGAACACACGATCTACCTCGCGCCGGAAGCGCGCGGCAGCGGCACCGGCCGGTTGCTGCTGAACGCCCTGGAGGACCGCGCACGCGGGGCCGGACACCGGCTTTTGATCGGCGGCATCACGGCCTCGAACGAAGGCTCGTTGCGGTTCCACCTGCGCGCCGGCTATGCCGAATGGGGCCGGATCCCCTGGGCAGGCTGGAAATTCGGCCGGTTCCACGACCTTGTGCTGATGGGCAAGGATCTGGCCGCCTGAACGGGGCAGGCGCGACACCCTGCCCCTACCCTTGCCGCGCGTTAGCGGCTAACCTGCCCTCATGGACACGCGCGCGACAGACAATCCCTGCCCCTGCCTGCCAAAGCCCCGCAGCTTCTGGCAGCGGATCGGCGACCGGCTGGCCGCGCTTCTGGGCAGCCAGCGCGCGGCGATTCCGCCCGAACGGTCCGTGGCCTTCACCATCGCCGTGATCGCGCTCGGCGCAAAGCTCGCCAAGGCGGACGGCACCGTGGGCCGCGCCGAAGTCGCGGCCTTCCGCCGCGTCTTCATCATTCCCCGGGCCGAGGAAAGGAACGCCGCCTGCGTCTTCGACCTGGCGCGGCAGGATGTGGCGGGCTTTGACGCCTGGGCGCGCCGCATCGCCGCGATGTTCCCTCCGGGCGATCCGGTTCTGGCCGACGTGATCGAGGGGCTTTGCATCATCGCCGTGGCCGACGGCGGGATGCACGAGAACGAGATCCTGTTCATCGACGAGGTGGGCCGCATCTTCGGCCTGCCCGCCGAACGCGTCGCGGCCATCCGCCTGCGCCACGACCGCAAGTCGGATTGCCCGCCCTGCGACGTGCTGGGCATTCCGCCCGACACCCCCCTGCCCGAGGCGCGCAAGCGGTTCCGCGCCCTGATCCTGGAAGCCCATCCCGACCGCGCCATCGCCCGCGGCCTTCCCCCCGAGGCCGTGCGCCTGGCCGAGGCCCGCACCCGCCGCCTGAATGAGGCTTGGGACAAGTTCCGCTCCATGCGCCGCGGCACGGTTCCCGAACCTGCCGAATAGGCCCGGCCCTTGCCGCGCAGGGCCGCAGCGACTAGGTTCGGCATGACCCTTTGACGGACCCCACGATGCCCCAAGACGCAGCGCCTGCCTATCAGGTTCTGGCCCGCAAATACCGGCCCGAGACCTTTGCCGACCTGGTCGGCCAGGACGCCATGGTGCGCACGCTGAAGAACGCCTTCGCCGCCGACCGTATCGCGCAGGCCTTTGTCATGACCGGCATCCGCGGCACCGGAAAGACCACCACCGCGCGGATCATCGCCAAGGGCATGAACTGCGTCGGTCCCGACGGCCAGGGCGGTCCCACCACCGAGCCATGCGGCGTATGCGAGCATTGCGTTGCGATCAGCGAAGGCCGCCATGTCGATGTGCTGGAAATGGACGCGGCGTCCCGCACCGGCGTGAACGACATCCGCGAGATCATCGAATCGGTGCATTACCGGGCGGCTTCGGCGCGCTACAAGATTTACATCATCGACGAAGTCCACATGCTGTCCACCAGCGCCTTCAACGCCCTGCTCAAGACGCTGGAGGAACCGCCCCCCCATGTGAAGTTCATCTTCGCCACCACCGAGATCCGCAAGGTTCCCGTTACGGTCCTGTCGCGCTGCCAGCGTTTCGACCTGCGCCGCATCGAACCCGAGGTGATGATCGCCCTTTTGCGCCGCATCGCCGCCGCCGAGGGCGCGCAGATCACCGAGGACGCGCTTGCCCTGATCACCCGCGCCGCCGAAGGATCGGCCCGCGACGCCACCAGCCTGCTGGACCAGGCGATCAGCCACGGCGCGGGGGAAACCACCGCCGAGCAGGTTCGCGCCATGCTGGGCCTGGCCGACCGTGGCCGCGTGATCGACCTGTTCGAGATGATCCTGCGCGGCGACGCCGCATCGGCCCTGACCGAGCTGCAATCGCAATATGCCGACGGCGCGGACCCGGTGGCCGTGCTGCGCGACCTGGCCGAGATCACGCACTGGATTTCCGTTGTGAAGATCACGCCGGATGCGGGCGACGATCCGACGATCGCGCCCGACGAACGGGTTCGCGGACAGGAATTGGCGGGCAGGCTGGCGATGCGCGTGCTGACGCGGCTGTGGCAGATGCTGCTCAAGGCGCTGGAGGAAGTGTCCGCCGCGCCCAACGCCATGATGGCGGCGGAAATGGCGGTGATCCGCCTGACCCATGTGGCCGACCTGCCCGACCCCGAAGCCCTGATCCGCCGCGTCCAGCAGGCCCAGGCGGCGGGCGATTTCGCGCGCTCTGCCACGCCTGCCGCACCTTCTCAGGCCCCCCGCGCCGCCCGGCCCGCGCAGGTGATCGCCCAGCGGTCGGGCGCGGCGGCGGCGCTTGCCGTCAGCCCGGATGCCTTCGCGGCCTGGCCCGACTTCGCCTCGGTTCTGGAACTGCTGCAACGGATGGACATGGTTCTGCTGATGCAGGTGGAACGGCATGTCTCGCTGGTCCGCTACAGCCCCGGCCGGATCGAGTTTGCGCCCAAGGGCGATGCGCCACGCGACCTGGCGCAGCGTCTTGCCGAACGCCTGCGCGGCCTGACTGGCGGGAACCGCTGGGCCGTCACCGTCACGAACGAAGCCGGCGCGCCGACGATTGCGGAACAGCGCATGGCCGAACGGCGCGAACGCGAGGCGCGCGCCCTGCGGCTGCCAATCGTGCAGCAGGTTCTGGCGGCCTTTCCCGACGCGAAACTGAAACAGGTGCGCCACGAACCGGTCGCGGCAGAGGCCGTCGAGGCGGCTGAAGGCGCGGCCAACCCGCACGAGCTGACCCAGGGCCCCGTGGCCGAGGTCGAGGAATGGGATCCCTTCGAGGACGAGGACTAAGCGATGATCAAGGGTTTGGGCGGCTTTGGAGACATGGCCAAGATGATGAAGGCCGCCAAGGACATGCAGGACCGGATGCAGCAGATGCAGGCCGATCTGGACACCATCACCGTGACCGGTGAATCCGGCGCGGGCCTGGTGCGCGCCACCGCCACCGCCAAGGGCGACCTGACCGCGCTGGAGATCGACCCGGCGATCTTCGTGCCGTCCGAAAAGGAGGTGGTCGAGGATCTGATCCTGGCCGCCATCAAGGACGCGCAGCGCAAGGCCCAGGAAAGGATGCAGTCCGAGATGGCGCGCATCACCCAGGAACTGGGCCTGCCCGCCGACATGAAGCTGCCGTTCTGAATGGCGGCCTTTGAATGACGGGCGGCGACGACATCCAGGCGCTTGTCGGGCTGATGGCGCGGCTGCCGGGGCTTGGGCCTCGGTCCGCGCGGCGCATCGTGCTGCATCTGATCCGCAAGCGCAGCGGGCAGATGTCGCAACTGGCCGGGCTGCTGGACCGGGTAGCCGTCGCATCCCGCGAATGCGTCACCTGCGGCAACATCACCGACCGCGACGAATGCGCGATCTGCACCGACCCGGCCCGCGCCACGGGGGAGATCTGCGTGGTGCAGGACGTGGCCGACCTGTGGGCGATGGAACGCGGCCGGGCCTTCGGCGGGCGCTATCACGTTCTGGGCGGCACGTTGTCGGCCCTGGACGAGATCGGTCCCGACGACCTGGGCATCCCCGCCCTGATCGACCGGGTGGACCGCGAAAAGATCCGCGAGGTGATTTTGGCCCTGAACGCCACCGTGGACGGCCAGACGACCGCGCATTACATCGCCGACGCCTTGGCCGAGTCCGGGGCGACCGTGACCGGGCTGGCTCAGGGCGTCCCGATCGGGGGCGAACTGGACTATCTCGACGACGGCACGATCAGCGCGGCCCTGCGGGCGCGGCGGCGGTTGTAGGGCAAAATCCGACCGGCAAAGGCCGTCGTCTTCCCCAGCACGCGACGCATCCACCTGAACCGCCGGCCCCCGGAGGCCCGGCCAGCGCCCGCACCGCCCCCAAGACGGGCGCTGGCCTTCCGAGGTCGGGGGCCGGCACGGTCTTTGGGGGCAGTGTCGCGCAAAGGGCGGGGAAACGCGGTGCGTTTCCTGATCCCGCCCGGTCAACGGCGGCTACGCCTCGGCCAGTTCCCCCGCCAGCGCCTTTTCGATCAGCGCGCGCGTCTCGTCGATGCCATAAAGCGCGATGAACCCGCCGAAGCGCGGCCCCTGGTCGGCGCCCAGCAGCACCTGATAAAGCGCGGCGAACCAGTCGCGCAGCGGCTCGAAGCCGTGGTCCTTGCCGATGGCGAAGACCATGGATTGCAGCGCCTCGGGGTCGGCGGGCTGGTCCCAGGCGGCAAGCCGCCCGGCCAGATCCTCCATGGCGCGGCGTTCGACCTCGGTGGGCTGGCGGAACTGGCGGGTGGGCGCCACGAAATCGGTGAAATAGCGCACGGCGAAGCCCGCCGCCCGGTCCAGGCCCGGATGCGTCTCGGGGCTGGCTTCGGGCGCATAGCGGCGGATGAAGCCCCACAAGCCTTCCTTGTCCTTGGCCCCCGCGACCGACGCCAGGTTCAGCAGCATCTGGAACGGCACCACCATGTCGGACGCGGGCACGTCGCCGCCGTGGATGTGCCAGACCGGGTTCGCCAGCTGCTGATCGACCGTCTGGTCGGGATAGGCGCGCAGCTGCTGGTGGTATTCATCGACGGCCTTGGGGATCACGTCGAAATACATCCGCTTGGCGGTCTTTGGCTTCTGGTACATGAAATAGGACAGGCTTTCGGTGGCCGCATAGGTCAGCCATTCGTCGATGGACAAGCCGTTGCCCTTGGACTTGCTGATCTTCTGGCCGTGCTGGTCCAGAAACAGCTCATAGGTGAAATGCTCGGGCGCGCGGCCGCCCAGGATCCGGCAGATGCCGTCGTAGATCGGCGTGTTGGTGGAATGGTCCTTGCCGTACATCTCGAAGTCCACGTCCAGCGCGGCCCAGCGGGCGCCGAAATCGGGCTTCCATTGCAGCTTCACCTGCCCGCCCGTGACCGGCAGGGTCAGTTCCTGCCCGTCCTCATCGTCGAAGGTGATCGTGCCGTTCTTCGCGTCCACATGCTTGATCGGGACATACAGAACCTTGCCGGTCTTGGGGCTGATCGGCAGGAAGCACGAATAGGTCTGCTGGCGCTCCTCGCGCAAGCTGGCCAGCATCACCTCCATGATCGCGTCATAACGTTCGGCGGCAAGCCTCAGCGTGTCGTCGAACCGGCCCGACCTGTAGAACTCGGTTGCGCTGATGAATTCGTATTCGAACCCGAAGGTGTCCAGAAAGCGGCGCAGCATGGCGTTGTTGTGGTCGCCGAAGCTGTCGTGTTCGCCGAAGGGATCGGGCACCGTGGTCAGCGGCTCCTGCAAATGCTGGCGCAGCATGTCCTGGTTCGGGACATTCTCTGGCACCTTGCGCATTCCGTCCATGTCGTCGGAAAAGCAGAACAGGCGCGTCGGGATGTCGCTGATGATCTCGAACGCTCGGCGGATCATCGTGGTGCGCGCCACCTCTCCGAAAGTCCCGATATGCGGCAGGCCCGAGGGGCCATAGCCCGTCTCGAACAGGACATAGCCCTTGTCGGGATCCTTCTTTTCATAGCGTTTCAGCACCCGGCGCGCCTCTTCGAACGGCCAGGCCTTCGATTGCATCGCGGCGTCGCGCAGGGTGGTCATCGCGTCATCTCCTGTTTGGAACCCCGACGCCTTATTGAAAGGGCGCCCGATCGTCAATAATTTGCGCCGGACACCGGTTGCCAAGGGACAAGACATGACCATCGACCTGCCCTCGTTCTCGCCCTGCGATGCCTTGGTGGCGGTGATGGTGGCCGTGCTGGCGTCGGACCAGACTTATCGCACGTCGGAACTGGTGGCGATCCAGCGGAACGTGGACCATGCGCCGGTCTTTGCGGAATACGACGAGGACCGGATCCGGGCGGTCAGCCAGACGGTGATGACCCTGTTCGAGCATGAGGACGGGATCGACGCCTTGTTCGGCCTGGTGCGCGACGCGCTGCCTGAAAAGCTGTACGAAACGGCCTATGCCCTGGCCTGCGACGTGGGCGCCGCGGACGGGCGGCTTTACGAGAACGAAGTGGCGATGCTGGCCGAGATCCGGCACCAGCTGAACATCCCCCGCCTGCACGCCGCAGCCATCGAGCTGTCGGCCCAGGTGCGCCACCGGGTGCTGTAGTCAGGACCAGATCGCCAGGATGTCGCGCTGAAGCTGCTTGGCCTCGCGCGTCCAGGACAGCACGCCTGCGGGCAGTTCCTGCCCCGCCGTCGCCGCCTGCCGCGAAGGGCGGGCGGCCAGGATCGCGAAGGCCGACCGGCTGCCGTCCGGCCGGGACAGATAGCCCGCCAGGTTCGACACGAAGTTCAGCGTCCCGGTTTTGGCCCGGATCCGCCCGGCCCCAGCGGGGTCGCGACCCAGATCCTCGTCCAGCGGATCCGGCTTCAGCAGGTCGGGCAGGCCCGCCGCAAGCCCCGGCCCCGCCAGCAGCCGCGCCATGCCCTGCGCCGTCACGCGGCTGACGGGCGACAGGCCGGAATGATCGGCCAGCACGAAGTCCCTGCCCTGGCCCCGTTCCGTCAGCCACGCCATCATCGCGCGGGCCGAACCCGCCGGTTCCGCCGCGCCGCTGGCGTGAAGGCCCACGACCTCGGCCGTCAGGTTGGTCGAGAAATGCAGCATCCCGCGCAGGATCTCCTCCAAGGGCGGGCTGGCGTGGGCGGCGGCCACCTCGCCCGGGGGCAGGTCGTCGACCACTTCGGGCGCGGGCAGCACCAGCCCCTTGGCCCGGCACAGCGTCTGGAACACGTCGCCCGCATAGAGTTCCGGCTTGCGGACGGGCAGCCAGCGGCTGCCGGGGCGGGCGATGGCGCCGCGCGACAGGGTCCAGCGTTCCCGGCCGTCGTCCTCGCGCCAGGAAAACAGGTCCGGTCCGTCGCCCGCCGTTGCGGTGATCGAATAGGCGCGGGGGGAATGGCTTGCCGCCCGCGCCTCCAGCGACATCCGCGAGCCGCCCTGCCGCCAGTCCAGATGCACGCGGTTGAAGTTCAGCATCATCCCCGACAGCGCGGGGTTGTAGGCTAGGTGGTCGGCCTGCGCGGGCGCGATCTCCTCGATCCGCGGCAGGGCGCCGCCCCACACGGCAAAGCGCGCGGGCGCGGGCAGCCCGGTCGCGGCGAGGTCGGCGGCCAGCCGGGCAAGATCGTCGGTGGACAGCACGGGATCGCCTCCGCCTGCGAGAACCAGGGTGTCGCCCGCGCGGATGACGCGGGTGGCGAAGCTCCGGCTGCGGCCCAGTTTCGCCAGGGCATACAGCGCCGTCACCGTTTTCAGCGTGCTGGCGGGCATCATCGGGGCGGCGGCCAGCGCGGCATCCGCCAGACCGTCGCCCGGCAGGTCGGTGCGCGCATAGGCGACGACGCCGGGCAGACCGGCCGTGGCGACCAGGGGACCGGCCGGAAAGGCCGGCTTGGCGGGCGGGCGGCCCCAGGCCGGTGCCGCCGGCAGCGCGGCAAGGCCCGCCAGAAGGCTGCGCCGCCGCATCATCGCCCGGCCCTCAGCGCGGTCGAGGAGGCGCGCGACATCGGCAGGTTGACCAGCACCCAGGCAGGCGGCTTGCGCAGGGCCAGCGTGCCGGCCTGCGACAGCGGCAGGCGGGCGCCGGTCATGACCTGTGCGGCCCTGGTATGGCGGGCCGCGGTCCGGGATCCGGGCCGGGCCAGCACGCCGATGGGGACGGTGGCGGCGATCTCTTTCCAGCGGTCCCAGCGGTGGAACTGGACCAGGTTGTCCGATCCCATCAGCCAGACGAAGCGCGCGCCGGGATAAAGCCGCCTCAGCGCGGCAAGGGTGTCCGCCGTCATGCGCGTGCCAAGGCGGCTTTCGATGTCGGTCACGACGATGCGGGGATCGGTCAGAAGCCGGCGGGCATGGGCCAGCCGCTGCGCCATCGGCGCGGGCCCCCGCGTCTTCAAGGGATTGCCGGGCGACACGAGCCACCAGACGCGGTCCAGCCCGAACTGGCGCATCGCGGCCTCGGTGATGGCGACGTGGCCTTCGTGCGCCGGATCGAAGGATCCGCCCAGCAGGCCGATGCGCATCCCCGGCGCCGCCACGGGAAGTCCCGCCCGGATCAAAGCGTGATGGCCGAGATCAGCCTGCCGTAATCGGCCTCGCCTTCATGGGTGGCGCGGCGATAGCTGAAGAACTTGGCCGGATCGGAATAGGTGCAATGGCCGGACCATTCGGCCTCCACGCCGGCATCTCGCAGACGCTCTAGGCCAAAGGAAGGCAGGTCGAACATCGGCCGTCCGTTGGGACCGCCGCTGAAAAAGCGGCCGTGGCGGGGGTCTTCGGCCAGAAAGCTGTCCATGAAATCAGGACCGACCTCGTAGGCGCGCTGGCTGATGGTGGGACCGATCACGGCGCGGATCCGGGCCGCGCCAAGGGCGCGCATGGCATCGACCGTGGCCTCGATGATGCCGTCCAGCGCGCCGCGCCAGCCCGCGTGGCAGGCGCCGATCACGCCCGCATCCGCATCGGCCAGAAGGATCGGCTGGCAATCGGCGGTCAGCACCGCCAGGGCCACGCCGCGGCGGGCGGTGACGATGCCGTCGGCCTCGGTGTTGGCGATCACGGGAATGTCGTGGGCGTCCGTCAGCGTGATCACATCGGCGGAATGGACCTGCTTCACGGTCGCCAGCGCCTCGGCGGGGACGCCCATGGCGGTGGCGACACGGGCGCGGTTCAGGGCCACCATATCGGTCTGGTCGGTCGACCGGCGGCCGCAGTTCAACCCCGAGAACAGCCCCGAGGACGCGCCGCCCTTGCGGGTGAAGAACCCGTGGTTCACATCGCACAGCAGGGGGTGGGTCAGGATCTCAAGCGTGGTCTGCATGAAGCCTCAGCGCGTCAAATCCGGGCACCGGGGGCGCCCCTTTCGGCCAGATCGCCATGGCCTTGAACAGGTGACCCATTTCGTCCGGGTGGGTCAAGCGCCGAAGCGCCGCCGTTGCGGTGGCGTCTCCGGCGGCGGTCAGCCGTTCGGCCCGCTGCGCCGCCCCCAGCGACAGCAGCCAGTCGCCCTGGCGGATCGGGCGGGAGGCGACGGCGCCGGCCCGGACCGCGGCGGCGGCCAAGGGCGCGAAATCGACATGGGCGGTCAGGTCGGCCTCGCCCGGGCGGGCCAGCGGGTCTTCCGGGGCGTGGTCGCGCAGGGCTTGAAAGGTGTCGCCATAGCCGTTCCAGCCGCCGTAATCGACCAGGATCGCCGCCCCGCCATGCGCGGCGATGCGGCGGGCGATGGCCTCCACGATAGCCGGGGCGGCGGGACATTCCTCGACAACATCGCCGGGCCGGCCGCTGCGCGGCACCTGGACCACGGGACCAAGACCGAAACGCAACCCGTCGTCCGACAGGCCGACCATGCGTTCGGCCCAGCCGGCCTCGGTGCGCTGATACTGCCGGATCGGCAGGGCATCGAAGAACTCGTTCGCGATCAGGAACAACGGCTTGTCCGGCAGTTCCTCGACGCTGTCGAGATGCGCGGCCGGGCCCAGCCGGTTCCGCTGGATCCGGCGCAGATGGGGGGACGCTTCGATCAGCGCGACCCGGGCTGCCTCGGCCATGCCCGGCACCAGGCGGATGGCGCGCAGCATGTCGGCCATCAGCGTGCCGCGCCCCGGCCCCGGCTCGGCCAGGGTAAAGGGCGCGGGGCGGCCCTGGTCCATCCAGGCCTGCGCCAGGGCCAAGCCGCACAGTTCCCCGAACATCTGGTGGATTTCCGGGGCGGTGGTGAAATCGCCCTTCGCGCCGAAGGGATCGCGCGTGGCATAATAGCCAAAGCGCGGATGCAGCAGGCAGATCTCCATGTAGTCCGCCAGCGTGATCGGCCCCGCCGCCCGGATGCGCGCCGCGATGATGTCGGCCAGCGGCGTCATGCGGCGGCAGCCACCGCCGGGCGGCGCCAGGCGCGAAGAACCAGGGCCAGCCCGATCAGCACCATGGGAAGGGACAGCACCTGCCCCATGGTCAGGCCGATCACCGGCCCGCCGATCACGTGGCCCAGGGGATTGCCGGGCGTGATGAACTGCGCGTCGGCCACGCGGAACAGTTCCACGAACATCCGCGCCAGACCGTATCCGGCCAGAAAGACCCCAAAGGCCAGGCCCGGCCGCCGCAGGCCGCCGCCCCGAACCAGGGCCAGCAGGATCAGGCCAAGCAGCAGCCCCTCCAGCCCCGCCTCGTAAAGCTGGCTGGGGTGGCGGGCGCAGGGGCCGGTGACGCCGGGACAGGCCTGCGCGGCCTCGCCCGGAAAGATCACGCCCCAGGGCAGGTCTGTGGGGCGGCCCCACAGTTCGGCATTGATGAAATTGGCGATGCGGCCGAAGAAGATGCCGATGGGCGCGACAACCGCCATCGCATCCGCAAGTCGCAAGGGGGGGATGGCGTTCGCGCGGCAGAACAGCCATGCGGCGACGATCACGCCCGCGAAACCGCCATGAAAGCTCATCCCGCCCTGCCAGACCTTGATGATCTCGGCCGGGTTGGCCAGGTAGAATCCCGGCTCGTAGAACAGCACGAAGCCCAGCCGGCCGCCCAGGATCACCCCCAGGATCACCCAGGTCAGCAGGTCGTCCACGCGGTCGGCCGCCATCGGCGCGCGGTCGCCCCACAGGCGGTCCCGGCGCATCATCGCCACGATGATGCGCCAGCCGATCAGCAGCCCCGCCAGATAGGCCAGCGCATACCAGCGCAGCGACAGCGTCAGGCCGCCCAGCTGAATGGTGAAGATTTCGGGGGCGATGGGCGGAAAGGGGATCATGGGGCCTCGGGGCGTTTGCGCGGCGCACGCTAGTCGGCGCGGGCGCGGTGTCAACGGGGGCGTCCGGGTCCGCGATTGTGCAATCGCGGCATCGACCGCATTGAACCCCCGCGCCGCACGGCCCATATAGACGGGCAAGCACGTATCGGGGGCAAAGGCCAAATGACCACGCAAAACAAGTTCTTTGACGACATCTCGAAGCTGATGACCAATGCCATGGGCGTGGCCCACGGCGCCAAGGCCGAGGCCGAAACCGCCATGAAGGGCTGGATCGACCGCTGGCTGGCCGATCGCGACTTCGTGACCCGAGAGGAATTCGAGGCCGTGCGCGAAATGGCCATCAAGGCCCGCACCGAGAACGCCGAGCTGAAGGCCCGGCTGGACGCGATGGAGGCGGGCCGTCAGGGCTGAACGCGGTCGCGCAGCGCGCCGGAACGGTCGTAAAGCAGAACCTCGCCCGCGTCGGTCACGACCGCGATCCAGTCGCGGGCGAAGGTCACGGCCTCGGCCCGGGCGCCGTCGGGCAGCGTGATCGCATCCGGCAGGTCGGGCAACACCGGCTGCCCAAGCCGCACCCACAGCAGCGCGACGATGGCGATCATGCCAAGGCCCATCACCAGCGCCAGCCCCGTTACCAGCCAGCGCAGCAGCCGCAGCTCCGGCACCGCTTTCGCCGCCGTTTTCCAGTCGCTATCATCCTTGTCCATGTCGAACCTTGTTGTCACCATTCCGCCCAATCCGCCCGAGCGGCTTGATAAGGCGCTTGCCCTGGCGGTGCCAGAGGCGGCAGCCCTGTCGCGGTCGCGGCTGGCCCGGCTGATCGCCGACGGCGCGGTCAGCGGCCCCGACGGCGTGGTCCGCGACGGCAAGGCCCGCGTGGCCGAGGGGCAGGATTACCTGATCCACGTCCCCGACCCCGACCCCGTGGAAACCCGGCCCGAGGCGATCCCGCTGGTCATCGCCTTCGAGGACGACGACCTGATCGTCATCGACAAGCCCGCAGGCATGGTCGTCCACCCTGCCCCCGGTTCGCCCAGCGGAACGCTGGTCAATGCGCTGCTGGCCCATTGCGGCGACACGCTGTCGGGGATCGGCGGCGAAAAGCGCCCCGGCATCGTGCATCGGATCGACAAGGACACCTCGGGTCTGCTGGTGGTCGCGAAATCCGACCGCGCCCATCACGGCCTTGCCGCGCAGTTCGAATCGCACACGGCGCAGCGCCGCTATCTGGCGATGGCCCATGGGGTGATCGACGGGGCGGATCCCCGACTGCGCGGCACGCCCGGCGTCAGCTTCGAGGACGGGGCGGTGCTGAAGATCACCTCGCGCCTGACCCGCCATGCCACGGACCGGCAACGGCAGGCGGTCTATTTCGACAAGGGCCGCCATGCGGTGACGCGGGCGCGGATGCTGGAAGGCTTCGGGACCCCGCCGGCGGCCATGCTGGTCGAGTGCCGCCTGGAAACCGGGCGGACGCACCAGATCCGCGTCCACATGGCCCATGCGGGCCTGGGGCTGATCGGCGATCCGGTCTACGGCGGGGCGCGGCGCGCCTCGGTCAAGGCGCTTGGCGCGGCGGCCGCCGGGGCAGTCGCGGGTTTTCCCCGGCAGGCGCTTCACGCGGCGCATCTTGGCTTTGACCATCCCGTGACGGGCCAGCCCCTGTTCTTCGACAGCCCGCTGCCCGCCGACATGCAGGCGCTGCTGGAGGCGCTGCGGGCCGCCACATGACGACATCGTGAAGGCGCCGCGCTGTCGCGTTCAGGTTTTATGCACAGAGTATCCTCCAAACCCCCGTCGAGGTCGCCGGAACCTCACGCGCGCAGGTCGCGTTCCCCGGGCATATGCGAAAGGCCAGCACCATGGCGAGTTACGGAAACCTTCCCGCCCCCAGTCCCGAACAGGGCCTGAACCGCTATCTGCAAGAGATCCGCAAGTTCCCCCTGCTGGAACCCGAGGAGGAATACATGCTGGCCAAGGCCTGGGCCGACCACCAGGACAGCGAGGCCGCGCACAAGCTGGTCACCTCTCACCTGCGGCTGGCCGCGAAGATCGCCATGGGCTATCGCGGATACGGCCTGCCCCAGGCCGAGGTGATTTCCGAAGCCAATGTCGGCCTGATGCAGGCGGTCAAGCGGTTCGACCCGGAAAAGGGTTTCCGCCTTGCGACCTATGCGATGTGGTGGATCCGCGCCTCGATCCAGGAATACATCCTGCGGTCCTGGTCGCTGGTGAAGATGGGCACGACCAGTGCGCAGAAGAAGCTGTTCTTCAACCTTCGCAAGGCCAAATCCCGCATCGGCGCGCTGGAGGAAGGCGACCTTCGCCCCGAGAACGTCGCCCAGATCGCCAACGACCTGAACGTGACCGAGCAGGAGGTGATCGAGATGAACCGCCGCCTGTCGGGCGGCGACGCATCCCTGAACGCGACGGTCGGCTCGGGCGAGGGGGAATCGACCTCGCAATGGCAGGACTGGCTCGAGGACGAGGACGCTAACCAGGCCGAGGCTTTCGCGGAATCCGAGGAACTGGACACCCGGCGGCAGATGCTGATGCAGGCCATGGACGTGCTGAACGAGCGCGAAAAGGATATCCTGATCGAACGCCGGCTGCGCGACGATCCCCTGACGCTTGAGGATCTCTCGGCGCGCTACGACGTGTCGCGCGAACGGATCCGCCAGATCGAGGTCCGCGCCTTCGAGAAGTTGCAGGACCGGATGCGGGTGCTGGCCCGCGAAAAGGGGATGCGGGTGCCCGAAGGGGCGGTCTGACCTGTCTTGGCGGGCGCAATTGACCTGCCATTGCCGCGCGCTATGGTCGGCGAAACGAAGGCAGACCGGACCCGATGACCGCGCTCACCAAATTTCAACGGCTCGAAGCCCAGGGGTCGTGGCGCGCGGCCCCCGGCGCGCCCTTGCGCGAGGTCATCGTGTCCCTGGGAGAGGCCACGCTGGTGCTGTCCGATCCCCGCACCGACCGGCCGCTGTCGCATTGGTCCCTGCCGGCGGTCATGCAGTTGAACCCCGGCGCCTTGCCCGCCCTGTATGCCCCGGGGGCAGACGGAACGGATGAAACGGTCGCCATCGACGATCCCCTGATGATCGACGCGATTTCCCGGGTTCAGGGGGCCGTGGCCAGCCATCGCGCCCATTCCGGCCGGTTGCGCGGCGTGCTGGTTGTCCTGGCGGTCCTTGCGGTTCTGGGCGGCCTGGCCTTCTGGCTGCCCGGCGCGCTGGTGGCCCATGCGGCGCGCATCGCGCCCCCGGCGCAGGCGCGAGACATCGGCACGGCCATCCTGGCCGATCTGGAAACAAGCGCGGGCAAGGTCTGCGCCCGCGAATCCGGCCAAGCGGTGCTGGATCACCTGGCGCCCCACCTGCTGGACCCTGGCGCCATCATCCGTGTCGTTCCCGGACCCTTGGGCGGCGCGCGCCGCTTGCCGGGCGATCTGTATGTCATCGGCAGCGACCTGCTGCGCGCCGCCCCTGGCCCCGAGGCCGCCGCTGCGCATCTGGTCTCCGCCCGGCTGGCAACGGCAGAGCCGGACCTGAAGGCGGCCGCGATGCGCCATGCGGGCCTCGGGGCCTCGCTGCGGCTGATGACGCTGGGCCACCTGCCGCGCGACGCCATGGCGGGATTCGGCGACGCGCTGCTGCTGCAACCCGCGCCCCGGCCCGCGGATGCATACCTGCTGCGGGCCTTGAGCGAACGCGGCATTCCCGCCGAGCCCTATGCCCGCTCCATCGACCCCACCGGCCAGACCGTCCTGCCCCTGATCGAGGGCGATCCGTTCCGCACCGCTCCCCCTGCCCGTCCGCTGCTGACGGACGAACAATGGCTTGCCTTGCAACAGATCTGCGCGGGCTGAGGGCCTTCCGGTCGTTTTCGCCGTTGCACGCCCGCATCAGTGCGGTTATGCACGGCCCCAGGCACCCGTAGCTCAGCTGGATAGAGCGCTGCCCTCCGAAGGCAGAGGCCAGGGGTTCGAATCCCTTCGGGTGCGCCATTTCAGAACAGAACTATGAACGCCGAACGCCGCCGTTTCTACGCTTGAAGCGGCGACCAGCGTTCGCAGCAGTTCCGACTTCGATCCCATGATGCGAACCTCGTCGTCGGCGACCTCGACACGCTGCGCCAGTGCGCGCAGATGGTCGCGGCGGTAGCCGCCATCGTCGAGGCGTATGCGTTCACGGGCCTTAAGGGCAAACCCCTTGAGCATGTCAGGGCTGATGCCCTGATTGCCTGAACTGTCGAGCGCGAGCTGTGTGCGTTCCGCGTCGGCGGCAGCTTGATCCCGCAAAGCCTTTAGGCTCGCCATCCGCTCTTTCGCCATCGCGTCGTCCTTATCCACCATGCCGGCTTCGATAGCGTCAAAGAGCCGGCCGAGCCGCTGGTCGGCGTCCGTGATTCGCCGGTTCAGCTCGGCAAGATACTCGCGGCGGCGCTCGGCTCGCTCCTGCCGCCGGTCGATGACGCTGGCGAGGACAGTTTCCAGCCGTTTGGGCTGGAGAAGGCGATCCCCGATATGATCGGCGACAAGATGGTCCAGCTTGTCCATCGGGATCGTGCGGCCCTTGCAACCGGTCTTGCCCTGCCGCGCCTTGGTCGAGCAGGTGTAATAGCGGTAAGTCGCTCCCGTGCTGCCTTGGCCGGTGCGCAGCGTCATCGCGCCCCCGCATTTGGCGCAGAAGCAAATGCCAGTCAGCAGCGTCGGGCCGCTGGAGACATCCAAGCCAGCTTGTCGCAGGAACGGTGCCTCGGAAAGCCGTGCATACAGATTAAGCATCCGAGTTTCGGCACGTCGGATAAATGTTTCATACGCCATGGGGATAATCTTGGTCCGCCCTTCCTCGCGGACGCCTTCACGCGGTGTTAGTCGCGATCCCAGGACAAAACAGGTCACACGCGTAGAATCGTCAATTAATCCGTGAGTCTGCAATTCAACGACATACTTCCATGCTTGGTTCTTCTGATCCATGCCGATAGGAATGCCGGGCCGCTTCAACTCGACAACAATCAAGTGCTCCACGCCAATAACTTCGTGCTGCTCATCGAACGCAGGGCGGGCAAACAGTCCTACACTGCCATCGGGTAGAATAACGAAGTCGGGCCGGTTCAGGCTGCCCTGTGCGGTTCCGCCAAGCAACCGTCTGATAACCTCCGACATGCCGCGATTGGACGTAAACTCGATGCTTTCGAACTCAGGACCGAATACCCATAGACTCCGCTCAATGAGAGGCTGAAGCTCGCGGACTTCATCGGCGCGTTCATCGCGAAGCTTTTCGTGCAGTTCGCCGATCAGCTTCAGTCGATTCTGGATTTCATCTAGCGCCAGCTTAGCGGTCGCGACGCTCCAATCTGCGAGAATGCCGTCCAACTGGTCCAGCTCGCCTGGTTGAAGGCCATGCAGTCGCGCCAGCAAGCTGTATCGGGACGACGACGCCTCCAAATTAGCAAGAATGCCAGCCACTTGATCAATCTGTTCCGGAGAGATGCCGGGGCAGGTATCGATGACTTGATCGACAAAGCTGTTCCACCGCTCAGCTCGCGCGCGTCGCCGCTTTCCACCACCATCACCTTGGGCAGGTAGATTTCCGTGGAGGCGAAAGCCGGGCGGCGCTGGATGGCGCGGGCAGTTTTGCCCATCACGCTCTTGTCGTCCTGTGTCACGCGCAAGACGAGATCGCCAAGGCCGTCCCGTTCGAGGCCGTCTTTAATGGCATCGACGACCGTAGCAGTACCCGCGTGATGCGTGATGACGTGGCACTCATCGAGCGCTTCAACGCCTGTCTTGAGCCCGCCGGGCTGCCGAAGAATACGGCCGACAAGCTGAGTCATGGCTTTTAGGTTGGCGCTGGCCGCAAGGCTGCACAGCACGTAGGCAAATGGGCAATCCCAGCCCTCTTGCAGCGCCTGTTTCGTGATGATCGCCCGCACCCGGTTGGTGGGCGACAAAAGGTCTTGATTTTCCGGATCGTTGAGATCGTTCTGCTGCGCGGTTTTGATCGCGATTTCCGCCTGATCGAAACCTGCCGTCAAGAGCCATTCGTTCACGTCCTCGGCGTGGATATGGCCGCTTTCGCGCTGATCCGCGCCTGTGCGCTCGACCTGGACCAGCATGATCGGGCGAATATAGCGGCCCGTATTTGCTTGCAGTTTTCGGGCTTCAACATCGAGCGCGTTGAGCTTTGCAAGCGCCGCGTTCAGCGTTGCTTTCCAGTCATTGCCCTGCCGGAGGTCGAGGTTGAGCGGCATCTTTATCATGCCCTCGCGGTCCAGCTCGCGCCCCGTCACTTCCACCAGCACATTGGCATAGCGGCCTTCGCGGGGATTGCGGCCTCCGCGCGGCTGCACATCCTGCGGCGTGGCCGTCAGTTCCAGCACGAAACAGGGGTTGAACCCGTAGAGCGTGCCGAAGGCGAGATCGGAAATGGCGCGGTGGCCTTCATCCATCACGACCACGGGCCGGATGATCCGAAGGGCGTTTCCGAGGGAATCCTTCACCATCGGGAACATGCCCGTATAGGCGGAAAGGTTCGGGGTGCGGTCTATGGCCGCCTGATGAGCCTGTTGTTCGCCTTCAGGCGGGAAGAAGCCGTGCACGTCGCCCCGGTCCTGAAACATTTTCAAGGAATCCTGCGTCTCGCGGTTCGCGGATTGCAGCATCAGCAGCATGACGCAGAGATTGGTTTCCACGTCCCGCGCATCGAGCCGGTCCGTTTTCTCCATGATCTTCACGCGCCCTGCCGCTGCGCGGTCGAGCGCCTGGCGATCTTTCGGCCGTGGCTGAAGCTGTCGTTGGCCCAATCCAGGCCGTCCAGCGTCAGGGCCAACATCTTCAAAACGATGTCTCGGTCGTTCAGTTCTGGCTCAGCGAACAGGCGCAGTTCAACTTCGGTCCGCGCCGTTCGATAAGCCGCATCGGGTCGGGTTCGGCTGCGTCCTTTTGGCTTGTGGCGGAACACAGGCGCGAGATCGGCAAACCGACCGCGATCAGGCACAGCGGGACGGCCCTGCCCGATCATCCCGCGCCTTGCTGCCGGTCCACGGCCCGACGGCTTCCGTCCTGTCCGATGTCCGGCAGGCAGCTCGGTTCTGCTGGCGGAACAGCCAAGGCAAAGGCGGTTCCCTGGCCGCGCAGGTCAGGAAAGCGCCTCCGCGGCGGCCATGTCCTCAGCCCGCCAGCAACGCCGCGTTTCCGCCTGCCGCAGTGGTGTCCACGCAAAGGTGGCGTTCATGGGCCACATGCGCCAGGTCGGGCAATCCGGTGACCAGTTGCACGATCTCACCTTCCCGTGCGGCGAGAGCCTGGGCATAGGCGCGGCTCTGCGCCTCGTCGCCCCACCAAAGAACGGCGGCCATGGCGGGCAGACGGGACAGGACCTCGGGCGACAGCGGGCCGTCCGCGGCAACCGCATCGCCGCCAAGCGCCGCGACGGCGGCGACCTGGGCCGTCACGGTCTCGGCCCCGGGGCCGAGGCAGAGGACCGGCGGACGGGTATGGGCGGTCAGGCGGTTCAGTTCGCCCGTCGGGCCGGGCATCAGGCGCTCGTCGATCTTGCGCGACACATGGGCGGCCAACTGGGCGCGGATGCGGGTTTCGTCGGCCTGTCCCTGCCACCCGCCACCCGCCGTCGCAGGCGCTTGCGGCGCGAAGAAGCGCGGCACATAGCGGGGGCCGCCCGCCTTGGGGCCGGTGCCCGACAGCCCCTCGCCGCCGAAGGGCTGGCTGCCCACGACCGCGCCGATCTGGTTGCGGTTGACATAGATGTTGCCCACATGGATCGCGTCGCTGACCTCCTGCACGCGCGAGTCGATGCGGGTGTGCAGGCCGAAGGTCAGGCCGAAGCCGCGCGCGTTGATGTCGGCCACCACCTGGTCCAGCTGGTTGCCCTTGAAGGTCGCGACATGCAGCACGGGGCCGAAGACCTCGCGTTCCAGATCGTTGATGCCGGCCACGCGCAGCATGGTCGGGGGCACGAAGGTGCCTTGCGCGGGCACGTCCAGCTTGTGGATCACGCGGTTGCCGTTCGCGGCGATGTAGCTGGCGATGTCGCCCTGCGCGCCCGTGTCGATGACCGGGCCGACATCGGTCGCCAGATCCCAGGGGTCGCCCACGACCAGTTCGTCCATGGCGCCCTTGATCATGGCGATGACGTGGGGGGCGATGTCTTCCTGCACATAAAGGCAGCGCAGGGCAGAGCAACGCTGGCCAGCCGACCGGAAGGCGCCGTTCACGATGTCGCGCACCGCCTGTTCGGGCAGGGCGGTGCTGTCCACGATCATCGCGTTCAGCCCGCCGGTTTCCGCAATCAGCGGCGTGCCGGGGGTCAGGGCCTCGGCCATGTTCTTGGCGATGGTCTGGGCCGTCGCGGTCGAGCCGGTGAAGACCACGCCCTTGACGCGTTGATCGGCTGTCAGCGCCGATCCAACCACGCTGCCGCGTCCCGGCAGCAGTTGCAGCGCCGAGACGGGCACGCCCGCCTGATGCAGCAGCCTGACGCCCAGGGCGGCGATGATCGGGGTCGCCTCGGCGGGCTTGGCGATCACCGCGTTGCCCGCCATCAGCGCCGCCGCGATCTGGCCGGTGAAGATCGCCAAGGGGAAGTTCCACGGGCTGATCGCGCCGATGATGCCGCGCGGGGCGCCGGGGTTCGTCTCGCCCTCGGCCGCGTAATAGCGCAGGAAATCCACCGCTTCGCGCAGTTCGGCTACGGCGTCGGCCAGCGTCTTGCCGGCTTCCTTCGCCAGGATGCCGAAGATCGGGCCGAAGTTTTCCTCGTAAAGATCGGCGGCGCGGCGCAGAACGGCGGCGCGCTCGGCGGCGGGCGCGTCCCAGATGCGCGCGTCCTCGATGGCGCGGGCGGCGGTGGCGGCATCCGCCATCGTCACAGAGGCGATCTTGCCGCCCGTGGCGGGGTTCGTCACGTCCTGCACCGTGCCCGAGGGTTCGCGGACCGTCAGCGGCGCCGCGTCGGGCATGGCCACGTCGCGGGCGGCGTTGATCCGGGCCAGCGTCTGTTCGTCCGACAGGTCGAACCCGGCCGAGTTCCGGCGCGAGGCGCCGTAAAGATCGGCCGGCGCCAGCAGCGAGGCCGGGGCCTTGGCGGTCGCCAGCGCGTCGAAGGGGTCGCGCGCGACCTCCTCGGGGCTGACGCTTTCATCGACGATCTGGTTCACGAAGCTGCTGTTGGCGCCGTTTTCCAGCAGGCGCCGGACCAGATAGGCCAGCAGGTCGCGATGCGCCCCCACGGGGGCATAGATGCGGCAGCGGCCCGCCGTTTCGCGCAGCACGATGTCGTGCAGGCGTTCGCCCATGCCGTGCAGGCGCTGGAATTCGAAGCGGATGTCGCCCGCCATCTCAAGGATCGCGGCGACGGTATGGGCGTTGTGGGTGGCGAACTGCGGATAGATGCGGTCGCCGTAGCCGATCAGCTTGCGGGCATTGGCGATATAGCTGACATCCGTGCCGGTCTTGCTGGTGAACAGGGGAAAGCCCGGATGGCCTTCGACCTGGGCGCGCTTGACCTCGCTGTCCCAATAGGCGCCCTTGACTAGGCGAACCATGATGCGCCGGTCCAGCCGCTGGGCCAGGTCGTAGAGGAAGTCGATCTTCTGGCCCGCGCGCTTGCCATAGGCCTGCACCACCACGCCGAACCCGTCCCATCCGGCCAGCGAGGGGTCGGACAGAACCGCCTCGATCACCTTCAGCGACAGGACCAGCCGGTCCTGCTCCTCGGCGTCGATGTTCATGCCCATGTTCGCGGCCTTGGCCTGCTGGGCCAGCCGCAGCACGACCGGCACCAGCTCGCGCATCACGCGGGCCTCCTGCGCGACCTCGTAGCGGGGGTGCAGCGCCGACAGCTTGATCGAGATGCCGGGGTTCCGTTCGACCGACCCCTTGTCGCAGGCCTTGGCGATGGCCGCGATGGCGTCGCCGTAGGCGCGGTCGTAGCGCGCGGCATCGGCCGCCGTCATCGCCGCCTCGCCCAGCATGTCGTAGCTGTAGGTGAAGCCCTGCTTTTCGCGGGTCTTCGCCCGGTCCAGGGCATCGGCGATGGTCTGGCCCAGCACGAACTGGCGGCCCATCTCCTTCATCGCGCGTCCCACGGCGGTGCGGATCACAGGTTCCCCCAACCGGCGGACCATGCGGCGCAGGGTGCCCGCCTGGTCGTCGTCCAGAACCTTGCCCGTCAGCATCAGAGCCCAGGTCGAGGCGTTGACAAGACTGGACGAGGCCTCGCCCAGGTGCCTGCCCCAGTCGGACGGCGCGATCTTGTCCTCGATCAGCGCGTCAATGGTGATCTTGTCGGGCACGCGCAGCATCGCCTCGGCCAAGCACATCAGCGCCACGCCCTCGCGGGTGGACAGCCCGTATTCGGCCAGGAAGTGCTCCATCAGCGAGGGGCGCGCCTCGGCCCGGATGCGGCGCACCAGATCGGCGGCGCGGGCGGTGATGGCGGCGCGGGCATCGGGCGACAGGGCGGCCTGCGCGACAAGGCGTTCCAGAAGCCGCGCCTCGTCAGCAAACTTGGCCTGGGTGGAAAAGACGCTGGGGCTGACGGAAGACATGGCCTGACTCCTTGACTGATCGGACGTGTTTATCATAGTTCCGGCAGGCGGTGCGCCTGAAAACATCGGGCTTTCTGGTTTGATGGAACATTTCACGGGACGTTTTCAGGATGAATGCCAAGCTTGATGCCCTGGACCAGAAGATTCTGGCCGAACTGACCCGCAACGCCCGCATCTCGGTCGCGGAACTGGCCCGCAAGGTGGGTCTGTCCAAGACCCCCGTCGCCCTGCGCATCAGGCACCTGGAGGAGATCGGCCTGATCACCGGATACCGCGCGATCCTGTCGCCCGTGAGACTGGGCCTGACCCATGTGACCTATGTCGAGGTCAGCATGAGCGACACGCGCGAAGCCGCGCTGCAACAGTTCAACGCCGCAGTCCGCGCCATTCCCGAGATCGAGGAATGCTACATGATCGCGGGCGGCTTCGATTACCTGATCAAGGTCCGCTCGCGCGACATGGCCGATTTCCGGCGCATCATGGCCGAAAAGGTCTCGGGGCTGCCCCATATCAGCAACACGTCGAGCTATGTCTCGATGGAGGCGGTGGTGGAGCAGAACTTCACCTTCGGCTGATCACGCCAGCCGGTCGATGATCCAGGACGCGATCATCAGATCCAGATGCGCGCCGCCGCCGTTCTTGAAGACGGTGACCTGATCGTCCGACTGCCGCCCGTGCGCGCCGGGCCGCACGAGGTCGTAAAGATCGCCCCCGATGCTGGCGGGCGTGATCGCGCCCGAGGCCAGGGGCATCAGCAGCTCGCCGATATGAGCGGTGGTTTCCCGGCTGTCCACGAACAGCGCCGCCCGGGCCATCAGCGCGTCGTCGGCTTCCCGCATGTCGGCCTTGTAGGCGCCGATCAGGTCCACATGGGTGCCGGGACGCACCCAATCGCCCCGGATCACGGGGTCGCGGGCCATGGTGGTGGTGGCGATGATGTCGGCCTGGCCCACGGCCGCTTGCAGGTCGGTCGCGACAACCAGGCGGGCCGCGCTGTCGACGCCGTCCAGCAGGGCCTGCGCCTGCTCGGGGCGGCGCGCCCAGACCGTCACCTGCTCGATCCCCGGCAGGACCGCCGCATAAGCGTGGACCAGGCTGGCCGCCACCGCGCCCGCGCCCACGATCAGCAGGCGCCGGCTGCCGGGCCTGGCCAGCAGGCTGGCCCCCAGCACCGAGTCCGCCGCCGTCTTGTAGGCCGTCACCAGCCCGCTTTCGACGATCGCCCGCAGGCGGCCGTTGTTCCTGTCAAAGACCAGCATCGCCCCCTGCACGGTGGGCAGGCCCCGCGCCGCATTGCCGTCGAACACCGTGAAGGGCTTCGCGCCATAGCCCAGGCCGTCGATGAATGCCGACCGGGTCATCATCGTGGCCGTCGAGGGGCCAAGAAACGCGTCCGCGATCTCGGCCCTGGGAAGCAGGTGCCCGGCCCGCAGCGCCTGGACGGCGCCCGGCCAGTCCAACCGTCCTGCGGCATCGTCATGGGTGATGAAGGGAATTGCGCAACCGTCGCGGCTCATCGGACACCATCTTCTGGCGGATCACGGAAAGGCGGGCACGGGAACCATGGCGGAGCGGGTGTCCGTCATCGCACCTGCCACATCTGTGCCTGTCCAACGATTGGGAAGGTGCGGCTTTTCGTTCCGTGCCGCAAAGCGTGCCGCATGTTGTAAGGACTTCTCGGGGTGATCTAGCCGGTTTGGATCGGCTTGGAAAGGGTGATGATCCGCCCTCCACCAGACCCGCCAATGCCGCGCGCCTTTCGACACCGCCCCGGCCATCAGCACCGCGCCGCACCGGTCGCGTCGTTCCCTGGACGCCGTGGCAACGAGTGCCCGCACCGGGACGACGACATGGCTGTCCGACAGAAAACGGGATTCTCATCGTCCATGGCGTCGGTGCCGGACCTGCGCGCTGCGGAGGCAGAAGCCCGGGATCCGAATTTCTCCGTATGGGCCATTTCCCATGACCCTCTGGACGCCGCGCCTTGTGTCAGGTCTTCTGACGCAAACGGACGGAGGCCCCATGGACGATCTGGAACGGCGCATTGCGCAAGCCCGTGGCGATGAACCCGCCGACCTGGTGCTGCGGGGCGGGCGGGTCTTCGACCTGATCACCGGCACGATGATCGCGGGCGACGTGGCCATCTGCGGCGACCGCATCGTCGGCCTGGGCGCGGACTACGAAGCCCGCCAGGTTGTCGAGGTGACCGGCCTGACGCTGGTGCCGGGTTTCATCGACACGCATCTGCATGTCGAAAGCAGCCTGGTCACGCCCTTCGAATTCGACCGCTGCGTCACGCCGCGCGGCATCACCACCGCCATCTGCGACCCCCACGAGATCGCCAACGTCATCGGCCTGGACGGCATCCGCTGGTTCCAGCAGGCGAGCGAGCGCACGCTGATGGATCTGCGGGTGCAGCTGTCCTCCTGCGTTCCCTCGACCGAGATGGAAACGTCGGGCGCGCGGATCGAGGCCGAGGATCTGCGCGCCGTCATGGGCCATCCTTCGGCCGTCGGGCTGGCCGAGTTCATGAACTATCCCGGCGTGATCCACCGCGATCCTTCGGCCATGGCCAAGCTGCGGCTGTTCGCGGGCGGCCACATCGACGGCCATTGCCCGCAATTGTCGGGACGCGACCTGTCGGCCTATGTCGCGGCGGGAATCCGCACGGAACACGAGGCGACCACCGCCGCCGAGGCCCTGGAAAAGCTGCGCAAGGGTATGCGCGTGCTGATCCGCGAGGGGTCCGTCAGCAAGGATCTGGCGGCCTTGCAGCCGGTGCTGACCGATGTGACCGCGCCCTACATGTGCCTGTGCACGGACGACCGCAACCCGCTGGACATCGCCGAACACGGCCATCTGGACCACATGATCCGCGAGCTGATCCGGCGCGGCAGCCCCGTGCTGGCGGTCTATCGCGCGGCATCGCTGTCGGCGGCCGAGGCCTTCGGGCTGAAGGACCGCGGGCTGATCGCGCCGGGCCTGCGCGCCGACATCGTGGCGCTGGACAGCCTGGACAGCTGCCGGGCGCGGCTGGTCCTGTGCGGCGGGCGCGTGGTGGATGATGCGGCCTTTGCCGGGCGCGGCGACCTGGCCCCCATCGGCCGCCATTCGGTCAAGGCGCCCCCCATCGCGGCGCAGAACTTCCGCTGCCCCGGCAATCGGCGCGACACGCCCGTGATCGGCATTGTCGAAGGCAAGATCATCACCGACCACCTGACCCACGACATCGCGCCCGAGGACGGCGACAAGCGCCCCGATCCGTCGCGCGATCTGGCCCGGATCGCGGTGATCGAGCGCCATGGCAGGAACGGCAACATCGCCACGGGCTTTGTCCAAGGCTTCGGCCTCCGGCGCGGCGCAATCGCCTCGACCGTTTGCCACGACCACCACAACATCGCCGTGGCAGGGATCGGTTACGACGACATGGCCCTGGCCGCGAACCGCCTGTCGCAGATCGAGGGCGGCTTCGTCGTGGCCGAAGGCGGCAGGATTCTGGCGGAACTGCCCCTTCCCATCGCCGGCCTGATGAGCCTCGACCCGTTCGAAGCCGTTCGCGACCGCCTGATCCTGCTGCGCGAGGCCGCGAAAGGCCTGGGCGTCACGCTGGAGGAGCCCTTCCTGCAATTGGCCTTTCTGGCGCTGCCGGTCATCCCCGCCCTGAAGATCACCGACCGCGGCATGGTGGATGTGACGCGGTTCGAAATCATCTCGGGCTGAAAAGCCTGCAAAAACAATGATCTAGATGATATTGGCTGGGGCGGTAGGATTCGAACCTACGGTACACGGTACCAAAAACCGATGCCTTACCACTTGGCCACGCCCCAACTGTGGGAGGGTGAATAGCCAAGGCCGCGCGGGGGTGCAAGCCGAAAAATCACAAAACTTGTCTGTCTGGCGGCGGCACTTTATGCGGCCCCCATGGAACAGGTCGATCTGCTGATATTGGGCGCCGGGGCGGCGGGGTTGTTCTGCGCGGGCTCGGCCCTGCGGCAGGGCCGGCGTGTGGTGGTGCTGGATCATGCCCGCGAGCCGGGCGAGAAGATCCGCATTTCGGGCGGAGGACGGTGCAATTTCACCAACCTCGCGACGGCGCCGGATCGCTTTTTGTCGCGCAACCCGCGTTTCGCGGCCAGCGCGCTCTCGCGCTATACCGCCGCCGATTTCCTGGGACTGGTGGACCGGGCGGGGATCACCTGGCACGAAAAAACGCAAGGACAGCTTTTTTGCGACGGCAAGGCGACGCAGATCACCCGGATGCTGCTGGACCGGATGAAGGGCGCCGCGCTGCGGATGCAGACCGCCCTGCACCGAATCCGGCATGACGGCACGGGCTTTGTCGTCGAAACCTCGGGCGGAACAATCGGGGCAAGCCAGGTGGTGGTGGCCACCGGCGGCAAGTCCATCCCGAAAATCGGCGCGACCGGCATCGCCTATGACATCGCCGCCCGGTTCGGCCTGCGCCTGGTCGAGACCCGCGCCGCCCTGGTGCCCCTGACCTTTGCCGAACAGGAACTGGCCTTGTGCCGTCCGCTGGCCGGTGTCTCGGTCGAGGCCGAGATCCGCCACGGCTGCGGCCGGTTCCGGGATGCGCTGCTGTTCACGCATCGCGGGCTCAGCGGGCCGGTGATCCTGCAAATCTCCAGCTTTTGGCAGGAAGGCGAAAGCCTGCAAATCGACCTTGCGCCCGGCCGCGACATCGCGGCAGAGCTGAAGACTGCCCGCGGACAAGCGGGCCGGGTCAATGTCGCCTCGGCCCTTGGCCGTACCCTGCCCGCGCGTCTTGCCACCGCCATCGCCGAGGACATGGGTCTGGCGCAGGCCCGGCTGGCCGACCAGCCCAATGCACGGCTGGAGGCGCTTGGGGCGCGGATCAACCGCTGGCAGATCCGCCCCGTCGGCACCGAAGGCTATCGCACGGCCGAGGTGACGCTGGGCGGCATCGACACCCGGGACCTGGATGCGCGGACCATGCAGGCCCGCAAAGTCCCGGGATTGTTCTTTATCGGTGAATGCGTCGATGTCACGGGCTGGCTGGGCGGATACAACTTTCAATGGGCTTGGGCATCGGCGGATGCGGCAGGCCGCGCCGCCTAGCCCATCACGGGATTGGCCTTGGCCAGCCGGTCGAAGGCCATCAGCGATTCCACCAGGGCGGGCATCCGCTCCAGCGGTATCATGTTCGGACCATCCGACGGGGCGCGGTCCGGATCCTCATGCGTCTCGATGAAGACGCCCGCCACGCCAAGCGCCACGGCCGCGCGCGCCATCACCGGCGCGAATTCGCGCTGCCCACCCGAGGATCCGCCCTGCCCGCCCGGCTGCTGCACTGAATGGGTCGCGTCCATGATCACCGGATAGCCGGTCCGCGCCATGATCGGCAGCGACCGCATGTCGGCCACCAGCGTGTTGTAGCCGAAGCTGGCGCCGCGTTCGGTCAGCAGGATCTTGTCGTTGCCGGTCGAGGCCACCTTGTCGGCCACGTTCGGCATGTCCCAAGGTGCCAGGAACTGACCCTTCTTGATGTTGACCACCGCGCCTGTCCGTCCCGCCTCCAGCAGCAGGTCGGTCTGGCGCGACAAAAAGGCCGGGATCTGGATCACGTCCACAGCCTGCGCCGCCTGGACGGCCTGTTCGGCGTCATGGACGTCGGTCAGCACCGGGCAGCCGAGCCGTTCGCGGACCATCGACAGGATTTGCAGGCCTTCCTCGATCCCGATCCCGCGGCGGCCCTTCAACGAGGTGCGGTTCGCCTTGTCATAGCTGGCCTTGAAGACAAAGCCCGCCCCGGCCTTGGCGCAGGCTTCCGCCATCCGTTCCCCGATCATCAGGGCGTGGTCCAGCGTTTCCAGCTGGCAGGGTCCGGCGATGACCACCAGGGGTAGATCGTTGCCGCAGGAAAGATCGCGGATGCGGATATGCTTGGGCGGGGTCATGTGGATACCTGTTCACGAAGGATAGAGGCTGTCAGCGACAGCATCAGATAGATACCCGAAAAGATCAGAAAGGCCACCAGCGTATTCTGGAAGGCCTTGGGATAGGTCGCCTCGTCCGGCGGCACGGGGGCGACGGACAGCGACAGATAGCGGACCTGCTTGTTGGCCTCGATCCGCGCGGCCTCCATCTGCGCCGCCGCCGTTGCCAGCAGGCCCTGGCGCGTCAGGAGGTCGCTTTCCGCGATCCGCAGCTCGCCCGAGATCAGCGCCAGCGAATTGCGTTTGCCGTCGCCTTCGGTCAGCTGTGTGCGCGTCTCGGCGATCATCTCCTCCAGCCGGGTGATGTCGCCGCGCAGGGCAGCCACGCGGCTTTGCAGGGGTTGCGGGTTGGACAGCACCTGTCCCAGTTCCAGCCGCTTGGTCGCAAGCTGCGTTTCAAGCGCCGAAACCTGGTTCATCACCACCGTCCCTTCCGCCACCGGATCCAGGACGCCCAGCGTTTGCTGCAATTCCTGCACGCGGCGCTGCGCCGCCAGCACCTTGGATTCGGCATCCTGATAAATGGCGATCGCGCCCTCCATCTGGTCGTCGCGCAGGCGCGAGGTCATCTGGTCCACCTGATCTTCGGCATAGGCGATCAGGGCCAGCGAGAAATCGTGGCTTTGCTGGGGATCGGGGGCGATCACCTCCATGTCGATCATCCCCTCGGTCGGGTCATAGCCGATCTTGACCGATTTCCTGTAAAGCTCGAACGTCGCCTCGTTCGTGGCGTCAGAGGGCAGACGCTTGACCGGGTCGATGCCGGGATCCTGGTAAGCCGCCCGGAAGGCCTTGTCCGCGTCCAGCCGCAGCATCGCGTCGCGCGATGTCAGATAGCTTTGCACCGCGACAGAGTCGGTGTTGGTGGCAAGCTGCGATCCCGACAGCAGGCCCCCCAATCCGCCGCCGCCCGAAGACCCCTGCCCTTCCGCCGACTGGATGCGGAACTGCGACACCGTTGCATAAAGCGGCGTGGCCACGCGGAAGTAATACCAGCCCGCCAGGACGGTCGGCAGGATCACGAAGGCCAGCAGCCGCATCCCCAGCAGGAACATCCGCCGGCGCCTGCGTCTGGCGATGTCGCGCTGGATGCGAAAGATCTCGGCCGCGCGCTTTTCCTCGGTCAGAACCTCGCGCGAGGGCAGGTCGGGCTTGGCCGGCCCGACCTCGGTTGCCGGGCGGGGCGCGGGCGCGGCGGGCTTTTTCGGCATCACCGCCGGCGTGTTCGCCGCCGGCCTGGCCTGCGCGCGGCTGCCCTCGCTGGACAGGATCTGTCCCAGGGCCGCGCGGTGCGAAGGGTCGATGCCCCGCTGGCGCAGGCGAAGCACCGCCTCCTCGTCCGAGGCGACCTTGATCTGGTGCAGGGCGGCGATCCGGCGGGCGATGCGCAGCTGCCGCTCGGACAGGTTTTCGGCGCGGATCGCCGCCAACTGCCCGCTCAGGTCCGTCCCGGACGCGGGCATGGGCGGATCGGGCGGTTTGACCTGGGACAACAAACCCTCGTCGACCGGATCGGTGCGCATGAAGCGTTCGCGGTCATCGTTCTGCGGCGGCGTGCCCGGCGGCTCGGCCTTCTTGCGGACCGAGATGCGGATGCTGCTGTCCGAAAAGGGCTGCCCCCCCGGACAGGCGGCTTCGCCGCCCATGTCGGGCCGCACGGATTCGGCAGCCGAAGCGTGATACCGGCGGACCTTAGGCGGTGTAGTCATAATACTGTTTCGCCTCAGCAAGGGATTCGAAGGAATACAGCCGTCCGTTCCGCAGGATGGCGGCGGACCGGCAGAACTTCTCGATCGTGGCGGGCTGGTGGGACACGATCACCACGGTTGCGGTCTTCAGCCGGTCATACAGAACCGCGCCCGCCTTGCGGTTGAATTCCACGTCGGTCGTCTGCGGCATGCCTTCGTCGATCAGGTAGATGTCGAATTCCAGCGCCAGCAGCAGCGAGAAGGTGAACCGCTGCCGCATTCCCGCCGAATAGGTGCCCACGGGCATGTCGAAATATTCGTCGATGTCCGTCAGCCAGCGCGTGAAGGCCGACACGTAATCGGGGTCGAGGCCATAGATGCGGGCGATGTATCGCGCGTTCTCGTTCGCGGAATGCTTCGTGACGACGCCCCCCATGAAGCCCAGGGGAAAGGAAATGCGGCAGGTGCGGCGGATCGTGCCTTCGTCCGGCTTCTCCAGCCCGCACATCATGTTGATCAGCGTCGTCTTGCCGGTGCCGTTGGGCGCGAGGATACCCAGGGAATTGCCAAGCTGGACCCGGAACGAAGCCTGATCGAGGATCACCTTGCGGCGCATTCCCGTCCAGAAGGATTTCGAAACATTGTCGAATTCCAGCATCAGTCATCCCTGCCGCCGCACGGCCCTCGGGGCAGGATCGCCCGGCGCAGGCGACACTAGTCCCGGGCGAGCGGACTGTCCAGTTTTCCCCTTGCGGTAATGCCTGCCCCGCGCCGGTTTGTCACCCTTCAAACACGGCGCATTTTCACTATCTGTTCCCCATGAACCCGCTTGAACAGTCGATCCGCGCCTGCCGCCTTTGCGAGGAACGCTTTGCCGCCACGGCCACCGCCCACGTCCCTCGCCCCGTGGTCTGGTTCCGGCCAGCCGCGCGCATCCTGGTGGTGGGCCAGGCGCCCGGGATGCGGGTGCATCACAGCGGGCGGCCCTTCACCGATCGGTCCGGCGACCGGCTGCGCGACTGGATGGGCGTGGACCCGTCCGTCTTCTATGACCTGGACCGCATCGCCATCGTGCCCATGGCCTTTTGCTTTCCGGGCTATGACGCGCGCGGGTCGGATCTGCCCCCGCCGCCGCTTTGCGCGCAGACCTGGCGCAAGCAGGTCATGGAACGGTTGCGCCCCCGGCTGACGCTGCTGGTCGGCGGCCACGCGATCCGCTGGCATCTTGGCCTGCGGGACGTGACCGCGGCGGTGGCATCCTGGCGCCAACATGCGCCGGCGGTCTTTCCCCTGCCCCACCCGTCCTGGCGCAACACCGGCTGGCTGAAACGCAACCCCTGGTTCGCATCCGGCCTGCTGCCCGAGTTGCGCGCCGCTGTCCGGGCCGAACTTGTGCGCAACGACTGACCCTTTGGTCCGGCCCGCGCAAGCCCCGTGTTGACAGGCCAGGCCCGCCGGGCCATGCCCTGCCATATGACGACCGACATCCAGATCGCCCGCGCCGCCCGCAAGCTGCCCATCGCCGACATCGCCGCCAGGCTGGGTCTGGGCGAAAACGACATCCTGCGATACGGGCCGGACAAGGCCAAGATCGCGCATGACGCGGTGGCCGGACTGGCCGGCCGGCCGCGCGGCCATCTGGTGCTGGTGACGGCCATCAACCCCACCCCTGCGGGCGAAGGCAAGACCACCACCACCGTCGGCCTGGGCGACGCGCTGAACCGCATCGGCAAGCGCGCCACCGTCTGCATCCGAGAGGCGAGCCTCGGCCCCAATTTCGGCATGAAGGGCGGCGCGGCCGGGGGCGGCCATGCCCAGATCGTGCCCATGGAGGAAATGAACCTCCACTTCACCGGCGATTTCCACGCGATCACGGCGGCCCACAATCTGCTGGCCGCAATGATCGACAACCACATTTATTGGGGCAACGCCCTGGACATCGACACGCGCCGCATCACCTGGCGGCGCGTGATGGACATGAATGACCGCGCGCTCCGCGACATCGTCGTGGGGTTGGGGGGCGCCTCGAACGGGTTCACGCGCCAGACGGGCTTCGACATCACGGTCGCGTCCGAAGTCATGGCGATCCTGTGCCTGGCACGCGACCTCGACGACCTGCACGCCCGCCTTGGCCGCATTGTCGTGGCCTATGGCCGCGACCGCCGCCCGGTCACGGCCCGCGATCTTAAGGCCGACGGCGCCATGACCGTGCTGCTGCGCGACGCCTTGCAGCCGAACCTGGTCCAGACGCTGGAAAACAACCCGGCCCTGGTTCATGGCGGCCCCTTCGCCAATATCGCGCATGGCTGCAACAGCGTGATCGCCACCGATACCGCGCTGCGCCTGTCCGACTATGTCGTGACCGAGGCGGGCTTCGGCGCCGACCTGGGGGCCGAGAAGTTCCTGGACATCAAGTGCCGCCTGGCGGGCCTGTCGCCTGCCGCCGCCGTGCTGGTGGCGACGATCCGCGCGCTGAAGATGAACGGCGGCGTCGCCAAGGAGGATCTGGCGGCCGAGAATGTGGCCGCCGTGACGCGCGGCTGCGCGAACCTGGGGCGCCACATCGAAAACCTGCGCGGCTTCGGCCTGCCGCTGGCGGTGGCCGTCAATCACTTCGCGGGCGACACCCCCGCCGAGATCGCGGCGCTTCAGGATTACTGCGCCCGCCACGGCACCGCCGCGATCCCGTGCCACCATTGGGCCAAGGGCGGCGCGGGGGCCGAGGAACTGGCCCGGCAGGTCGTCGGGCTGGTGGAAGGCGGCGAGGCCGATTTCCACACCCTTTACCCCGACTCGATGCCCTTGTGGCAGAAGATCGAAACGATCTGCACCCGCATCCACCGCGCCGCGCATGTCGAGGCCCTGCCCGGCATCCGCGCCCAGCTGGATCTGTGGGAGGAACAAGGCCATGGCCGCCTGCCGGTCTGCATCGCGAAGACGCAGTATTCCTTTTCGACCGACCCCGACCTGCGCGGCGCGCCGGAAGGCCATGTCATCCCGGTCCGAGAGGTCCGCCTGAACGCGGGCGCGGGCTTTGTCGTCGCCATCTGCGGCCAGATCATGACCATGCCGGGCCTGCCCCGCCATCCGGCAGCCGAAACCATCGGCCTGAACGGCCTGGGCCAGATCGAGGGACTGTTCTAGGCCGCCAACGGCAGGCTTGGCCGGGGATTGTGCCAGCGCCGGTGAACGGCCATGTGCAGGGCCACAAGCGCGGCAAGGGTCGGGCGCAGCGCCGCCCGATCCTGGTCGGCGGTGCCGAAGCCGATCCGGGCGGGGAAGGATCCGTCCGGGCGCTGGCTTGCGATCACGTCGGCCAGCAGCGGCGCAACGTCGTGGTCCGGGTCGATCAGGCACAGGCAATAACACATCTGCGCCAAGGGCATCAGCAGACCCTTCCGGGCGGCCCAGTCGGCCAGGCGCAGGCAGGTCGCAAAGGCCTCGCCATAGGTGCGGACATCGGCAAAGCGCGGACGCTCGGCCCCGAAACGGTAACACAGCATCAGAACATGGGCATAGCCGTCGATGTCCTGCTCGGTCAGGCGCTCCTCGGGGATCGGGCTGCGCAGAGCCGCCTCGGCCTCGGCAAAAAAAGCGGTGTTCGGGTCGCTGGACAGGGCCAGGCGTTCGCTCGGCGACATGGCGGGCAAGCTGATCCGCATCGTCCCCGCCTGCGGCGAAAGGCAAAGAAGCGCGGCGCCGGACCGGAAGTCGGCCTGGGACCGTTCCCGAAGGCTGGCGATGAAATCACGCGTGAAATCGGGCGTGACGCGGCTGCGGATGAAGGTCTGAAGCGGTGCCGGGCTGCCGCGCAGGCCGGTGCATATATGCGCGGCAACGGCAATATCGGCCAGATCGGGCAGATGGGGATCAGCCGGTTCGGACAGCAGGGGCAGAAGCTCGATCTGGTTGCGCAGCCATTGCTGGCTGCGTGCATTGATCAAGGTCAGCAACTGCTTGTAGGCGGGGTCACGAGACATGAGCTTTCCCTCCGAGACATATCACCGATTAAAAACCCCGATTAAGAATTTGGCAATTAATTAGCTGCAAGGGGGCGACGGCGAACTGTTGAATATGAATTGAAAATATTCCATATATTTCGGTTCCGGGACCGATGGTGGAAGGCAGCGGGAAAAACCGCGGACGACAGGCCCGCAGCACGACCAGGATGCAACCCGTAACCATGACCACCCGGACATGTTCCTGTGACGCGCAAAAAAACATCGCTCGGCAACGGTCTCCAGATTGCCCCTGAGCGCCGGTCCGGTCAAGACAGCGTCAAGCCGCCCCTCGCCGTGCGCGTCCGGCAAGGAAAAAAGTAGGCGATCAAGAGCGGCTGCCGGTCGGCAAGACCCCTGGGGTGCCATGCTTCAACTGTCGGTGATCTGTTCGGGCTGTTCCGCCATGGCGCCGGCCCGTCCCAATCACATCAAGGTCGATGCGCCGGTCCTGTGTCAGGCATCATGCGCGACCCGGGAAGGAGGCAATAGAACACCATCCAGCAGGTTGGGCATGATCGACTGATCGGCAATCTGTTTCGAATTGGCAATGTTTATATGCCTGCCGATGGTTCATCCCGAAGATGCCAGGCACCTAGTCTTTTCGATTTGATATTTAAAGCATAATTCCGGGGTTTATATAAAACAGCCGTCGTTGCAAGATCCTGATCTGCCTTGTCCGGCGCATCGTCGAAATTTTTCAACAATAGGTATAAGCCGGAAAAAGATTATCGTCAGACATCGCCCCCCTTTGCATCTTGCCTAATCGGGACCCGAGCACCCCGTGATTTCGTCGGTTTGATCAAATAGCCGGGTACTTCAAGATTACTTTGCCGGGGCTCTGTTGCACAAATCCTGTGAGGGACTCATCTCGTGAATCCAGCATGGTAGCTGGGTTGCATGAACAGACCGACACTACCGACCTACAAGACCAGGAACTGGCCAGCCTATAACGAAGCGCTCAAGCGCCGCGGCTCGCTGACGATCTGGTTCGATCCCGGGATGAATTGGGACGCCGTGCCGACAGGCAGGCGTGGCCGCCAGCAGACCTACAGTGACACCGCCGTCCAGACGTGCCTGACGATGAAGGTTCTGTTCGGCATGGCGCTCCGGCAGACGACCGGTTTTGTAGAGAGCCTGCTGAGGCTGGTTGGCCTCGCCTGGACGGTGCCTGACTTCAGCACGCTGTCCCGCCGTCAGAAGACCCTGGCCGTCAACATCCCCTACCGTGGGTCGAAGGGCCCGCTCCACCTGTTGATCGACAGCACCGGGATCAAGGTCGAGGGCGAAGGCGAATGGCACGCTCGCAAGCATGGTGGCCCCAAACGACGGGTCTGGCGCAAGATCCACCTCGGGATCGACGAGGAAACGCTGGAGATCCGAGCCGTCGAGATTACCGGGAGCCACATCGGAGATGCGCCGGTGCTGCCCGACCTGCTGGACCAAATCCCGCCGGAGGTTGAGATCGGCAGTGTCACCGCAGACGGCGCCTACGATACTCGCAAATGCCACGACGCCATTGCTGACCGCGGCGCCCATGCTGTCATCCCGCCACGAAAGAACGCAAAGCCATGGAAGGCCGTCACCGCCGGCGCCGCCGCGCGAAATGAAATTCTGCGGGCCTCCAAATATCTCGGCCGAGCCCTGTGGCGACGATGGAGCGGA
>Ga0181344_1000015_pt1 | contig 94783 bp, 89 predicted proteins | sample Su13VDMLBDD_FD_130098 | JGI IMG/M metagenome (GOLD analysis project Ga0181344, IMG submission 130098) | Freshwater viral communities from Lake Michigan, USA - Su13.VD.MLB.D.D | ecosystem: Environmental > Aquatic > Freshwater > Lake | place: USA: Michigan | collected 2013-07-15
AGTCCCATGTGGATCACTCCCGTTACCCCCGCCGCTCATCGCTTTGGGGAAAGGTTCACATGGCTCAATTCTCAGTGGAAATTACCCGCCTATCCGGCTCAGTTCTGGGTGGAAATCAACACCTTGATCTCAAACCCCGGCTGCGGTGTCACTCCGTCGAAAACGGCATCCGGAAACCCCGGGTCCTGACGAAGCCATGTCCCCTGGCCTGCGAACTCTTCCTGATCGTCGAGGTATTCGACCACGTTGAACTCGATCAGATTGCCCAGGATCGGCGATAACTTCGAGATGATCTTCGAGAGATTGACCGCCGCTTCAGGTGATACCGGGGGTTCGACCGTCAAGACGTCGAACCTGTGCCCGGACAATTCCTTTAGGTGATCGCCTGCGATCCGTAGAACTTCTTTTGTATCAAGACTCATTCTTCACTGCCCGAGATGATTTTTCACGCAAGCTATACACTCGGTGTAGCCGGGTCGAGTCGGCACACAATCTCGCCTTCTCAATCGTGGCTGTGAGAGGCGTGGCAGCACCATCGGTCTGCCGGAACCTGCTTTTTGGATCGTCCTTCGTTAAGGTACGCAACCCAGAACACGAGCGTCTACATGGCCGAACAACGACAGATAGCTGAAAGCTGCGGAGGGCGTGCGCGGTGGCGCTAACGAAGAACAAGTTCGCTTTCGGTTCCGTCCGCTACGTGTCCCCGAAATCGAAGTGTTCTTCTCGACCCGAAGAAAATCGATTGATTTTCCGATACTTGCAAGCAATTCACCAAACTGGCGCAGTCATCAGGTCCGGAGAATATCGGCCCGAGAGACCGATTTCGGGCAGCCTGGCGGTGGGGCCGGTGCTCAGCCCTACCCGCACAACCCTCGAAAACAACAAGAAAATCCGGCCGCCGCCGGATCGGGAGAACGCTTTCGCGAGGGCAAGTGGCGGAGGGGATGGGCCTGATATCCAACCTTCTCCAGTATAAGTCATTGATCTATATATTGAAACCATTCAGGCCCCCCGATACCTCACCGACGAATGGCGTCGCTCCCGACACCTGCGTCGCTGAACGAGGGAGGCGATGCTCTCGTAAGCAGTTGCCGCTCCCCATCTCTCGCGGCTAGTCTGGCAAACAGGATGATGGCGTGCGGGAACAGCCTACGCAGATGTTTCCATTGAGGTATTTGAGGCGTGCATGGATGTTCGCAACCAGGAATCCGATCTAGAGCAACTGGCAGAGTTCGTTCATGACGAATGCCGAAAGCGCCTTAAGGCCTACGAAGCACAACCACGGGACGCGGCCGAACATTTCGAGACCGAGAACGAAGTCCTGTCAGGCGGATACGCCTATCGTCAGTTGTACGAACTGGTGCAGAACGCTGCCGACGCGATCCTTGAGGCCGCGGAGCCGCAAGGGCGGATCCATGTCCGTCTCTCCTCCAGTCGGCTAGAGGCCGCCAATACTGGAGCCGCGTTGGATGAAGCAGGAATTGTGGCGCTTCTGAACGCGCGCAGCTCCCCCAAGCGTGGCAATCAGATTGGGCGATTTGGGATTGGGTTCAAGTCGCTGCTCAAGCTGGGCGGTCGCGTCGACCTGACATCCAGAACTGTAGGACTGCGCTTCGACCCCGAAGCCTGCCGTGATCGGATTCGTCGACATCTTGGTCTTCCCAAGGATGCACCCGCGCCCGGCATGCGGCTTGCCGAGGTGCTGGATCCCGCCGCCGAAAGTAGCCCGCTATCGAAATCGAGCAGGTGGAACTGGGCAACCACCGTCGTTTCAGCGGAAATTGCGGATGATACCGCGTTCGAGCGACTGAGCCAGGAAATTGCAGATTTCCCGGCCGAGTTCCTGCTGTTCCTGCCCTCGGCAATCTCCCTTGAGCTGGAAGTGGAAGGTACTGCACCCCGTCTCTTGACCAAGCGGTTTGAAGACGGACTCGCAGTTGTGAGCGACGGAGCGAACGAGGCCCGATGGAAGGTCTTCGAGGCGTCTGTCAAAGTTGCCAGCCTGGCCGCGCGCTCCGATGCAACTCACATCCAGGCAAGGGAACAGATTCCGCTGTCGTGGGCGGTGCCGGTCGGTGGTCGCGAACAAGCTGGTCGCTTCTGGGCGTTCTTCCCGACAGAAACGCAAAGCCGCACTTCGGGCATCCTCAACGCACCGTGGAAACTCAACAGTGACAGGACCAACCTGATCCGAGGTCCATGGAACGAAGCGATCATGCAAGCCGCGGCCGACCTTATAAGCGGCTCTCTCACGGCGTTGTCGACACCCGAGGACTGTGGGGCCGCCGTAAGTGCGTTCCCGCGTCAACCGGAGCGGCAGGACGAAATCGCCGTGCCTCTCATCCGGTCCCTCTGGGACCAGATCGTTACCTCTGAAGTCTTGCCCGACGTGAATGGCAACCCGCGCAGTCCGAGCCAGCTCTTGCGGCATTTCGTTGAGGACACGGAGATCTGCAGATTGTGGGCCGACCTTGCGAGCGCGGACGCGCGGGACCGTTACCTGCATCCAGACTGCTATTCGTCCGAGGCAAGGGTATCGCGGTTGAATGCCCTCGTCGCGGAAGCAAAGCGCCGGGACATGCAGGTCTTGGCGAAGTCGCCCGCCGATAAATGGCTTGACTGCATTGCGCACACAGATCTCGTCATGGCGAGACGGACCTTGGCGTTCGCGGGTAACCTACTGAAGGAGAAGTTCAAACACGGACTGTACAGCGTTCCAGAGGCACGCCTTATACCCACCGCAGATGGGGGTTTGGCCGCTCCTTCGGAAGCAGTGATTGTATCCGGATCAGCGCCGCCCGCAGGCTTTCTAGCGGTTGCCGAGGGACTTGCTTCGGACGAGGAGGCCCGCGACATCCTCGTCAATCTGATGGATGTCACCGAACTGGCATCTGCATCGTGGTCCGACATTCTCGAGGCCTCGCTGGCGACAGCCGAGGATTCCAACCGGCCGGAGGACTGGGAGAACTTCTGGTACAACATTGCGTCGGCGCCACAGGAAGCGAGGCAGGAATACATTGATGAGCTTGATCCGGAGCGCATCAAATTCCGCGCAGTATCCGGAATGTGGACAAGCCGGAGCCTGTTGATCGTACGGGAGACTCCATCGGGATTTCCCGAGGATCATGTCATTGACCCGCAATTTCGGCAGCAGATCGAAACCACGGTCCCATCGGACTGGCTGTCGGAGTTCCCCGGTATCGAGGAGTCCGCGGACCGAGGCGATCCGGACTTCAAGGACTATCTCCGGTTGTTGAGCCCTGGTTTCGATGAGATTTGCAGGGAGCACTCCGGAAGCACGCCACGATACTTACCTAGGTTCTCGAGCTACTCGATCCGCATGCCGTCAGGGTGGCGGCTGCTTCCGGTGCTGCCTACCGCGAGTTCCGCACAGCTGAGTCGGATGCTGCTGGGTGCGATCGCGCAATTTGCCGAAAATGCGTCTAAGGTGACGATCGTACATCCGACACGTGCGGACGCCTACCCGAAGGTGACAGCACCGCATCCGGCCTATTTCTGGCTGACGGAGCATGGACGCATACGCGTCGGCAACCTCGTAGTGCCGCTAAAGTGCATCCCCCCCCAACTTGCTGAGATCTTAGCTGAGGCTGAAGTCCAGGGGTTCAAGGCCGTTGAAGGCTTCCTCCGGGCCAGGGATGCTGAGACGGACTTGGGATCTCGCTTCGCCTGGCGCAGGGCCAAACTCACGCGCGAGGCCACCGCGCGTTTCTGGGAGCAAGTCTTCAATTCAGTTACGGGAAGAAAGGGGGACTTCAAGGCCCTGCGGCCGGTGTGGGAGATGGCACATGCTGACGGTGCCATTCCAGCCAGCTTGCCCAGCGCCGACGGCGCTCTCCCGCTGTCGGAAATCTATGTGACCGCCGATGAGAGCGTCGGGCACGATCTCGACGATGGCAGGATAATCTTGTTGTCCGCGGATGTGGCTTCGGCATGGGTGGCAGCCGGCGCGATGGAGCTTGGCGCCGGGCCGTCGATGTCATTCGACAAGCGTCTATCGGCGCCGTCGCACCTCCTCGATCTTTTCCCCGAGTTGGCTGCAGCGCAGGAAGACTCTGAGGTGCTGAGGACGATCCCGGCCGTCTGGGTCAGCGGCCTTGAAGAAAGTGTCGGGCCTTTCAGGCGAGCGGTGACAGTCGGGATGGACGCCGACGGCGCGTTTCTCATCGACCGTGAGCAGTTCGGCAGTCGCGGCTGGAAGGAAGGTGTTGAACTGCTGCTTCGCTGCCTCGCGCGCCATGGGATCATTCAAGATGGCGCAGATCTGGAAGAAATCCTTTCCCGAATAATGGATCGCAGGTCAGACGAGGCGCGAAAGGCAGTTCGAGATGAGAAGTCGCTTGAGCTCAGATTGCTAAAAGCGATTGGTGGTGACATCGAGACCCTGCTCGGAACTCTGACCCCTGCTACCCGTCAAGCCGTGGAGAACCATGTCGATCCGGAGAACCTCGCCCGGTTGGCGCTGGCGGTCCACGGACCGACGTTGCTCAGCAGGCTGAGAGACGCACTGGAGCTTAGGGGGCTTGCGCCCCCCAAACGTTGGGGTGGGGAGCAAGCTCGGGTCTTTGTGCAAGAGCTTGGCTTTCCGATCGAGTTTGCCGCCTCGGTTGGAGGCCGCCGAGATGCAGAGCTGTCCGTCAGTGGGCCAATTCACCTGCCACCACTCCACGACTACCAGGAAGACATCCTGACGAGCATAGGCTCGCTTCTCAACACAGGCGCAGGTCGCCGCCGAGCTGTGGTCAGCCTGCCCACAGGCGGCGGCAAGACGCGCGTCGCTGCTGAGGCTGTCGTGCGGCTGGTCTTGCAGGGCAATGGGCGTCGAACTGCACTCTGGATCGCTCAGACCGATGAACTTTGCGAGCAGGCTGTCCAGTGCTTTCGCCAGCTCTGGGTCAACGTGGGAGAGCCCGGCGAAGACCTCCGCATCGTGCGGCTGTGGGGCGGTCAGCGAAACCCTTCGCCGCCGGAAGGCGACGAGCCAACCGTGGTAATCGCAAGCATCCAGACCTTGAACAGCCGTAGTGGTCGTCCCGAACTGGCATGGGTCGCTCAATCCGGGATCATCATCATCGATGAGTGTCATCACGCGATAACCTCGAGCTACACGGACCTGTTGCGATGGCTCGATGTTCAGGTCGGCAGCGAACGGGCGCGGGAGCGTGAAGCGCCCGTTCTCGGACTCAGTGCCACGCCATGGCGCGGATACAACGAGGACGAGTCGGAGCGGCTTGCGGCGCGCTTTGACCGTCGCTGGTTTCCAGCCGACCAAGCTGGTCTTCACGACAAACTCTCCGAGATGGGCGTGCTCGCAGACAGAAGTTATCGCCCACTTCGCTACGACAGGCCGATCAACTTGACCGAACGCGAACAGCAGCACGTCGATACGTTTGGAGAACTCCCCGACAGCGTCGTGGATCGGATGGGCGAAGATTCCGACCGGAATGATCTGATCATCGATGCCATCGTGAACAGCAAGGCGGAGTCTATCCTCCTATTCGCCAACTCTGTCGCGCACGCGCAGTATCTTGCGGCGAGACTACACCTTGCAGGTTGCCCTGCTGCCGCCGTCAGCGGCGAGACGGACCGGCTTGCGAGGCAGCACTTCACACGACGGTTCCGCGCCGGCGATCTACGGGTAATCTGCAATCATAGCGTGTTGACCACCGGCTTTGATGCTCCAAAGGCCGACATGATCCTGATCTCAAGGCCGGTCTTCAGCCCCGTACTTTACATGCAAATGGTGGGCCGGGGCCTCAGAGGACCGGCGAACGGCGGCACCGGTCACTGTGAGATCACGACCGTTGAAGACAACATCATAAATTTCAAAGATCGACTCGCCTATCACTTCTGCAGGCGCTTTTTTGATACTTGAAGCAGCGCGCGAGTGCCCTGCAGGAAGGAATGCCAATGATCGCCGGAGCAAGACGCTTGCCCACCATGCACGTTTCTGTACGGGTGCCATGGCACGACAGTCGCTGGGCGGGTAAGATCTGCGCCAATCCTCGGGGAAATACATCCTGCTTGATCCTGCCAAGAGTGGCGGAAACCAAGGATGACGATTTCGAAACGAGTGTTGCGGGAACCAATTGGGATACTGAGGGCGTTCGGCTACCTGCATGCGCCGCAGAACGCGGAGCGTTTATGGCACCTTTTGGTTATACGCGCAGGGTCCGCCACCCGTATAGCCACGATCCCAGATACAAGCATTTTCAGGAAAGCGGATTTCATCATGCGGCCTTCTCGGCGGCGGCTGTTCCGTTCGCCTGGATGATGAAGAATTCGGACGACGGAATCCCCGACCGGGCCAAGGCCTACAGCCTCGACGACCAGAGTGTCAGGTCAAAGCCCTGCTCGTAGGGGTGTCCAGGGATTCCACGCCAGCGCTCTGCGAACCGCTCGGCGTAGCAGTTGTCACAACCGGGACCGACCTTGGTGCAGCCCGTCACCGGGTTCCACGTCGCGTCCGTCCATTCGATGTCTGACCTCTGGGCCAACTGCTCGCCTCACACTTTTTCACAACGGTAACACGCAGCTGACTCAGCACAAAGCACGAACAGCGGCTGGGGTGAAATTGGTCCCAGCTGCAGCCTAACCGCGGCGCAACGGGCGGCGTTCGATCTCTGTTCCATTCGCCATCCAGATGGATTTTCCAAATCGCGTGCATCACGGGCTTCGAAATATCACTTGAAAACAATGACTTACGGCTATTCACCGGAAGCGCGGCGGTTAACAGGTCCGGAGAATATCGGCCCGGAGAGAACGCGTGTGCGCCCTTCGGGACGTGGGCCGGTTAACAGCCCCTCCCGCATAACCCCCGAAAACAACGGAAAAATCCGGCCGCAGCCGGATCGGGAGAACGCTTTCTCAAGGGCAAGTGGCGGAGTGGAAGGGATTCGAACCCTCGAGACGGTTTCCCGCCTGCACCCTTAGCAGGGGTGTGCCTTCGACCACTCGGCCACCACTCCGCCGGCGGGTATATGAGCGGGCACGGGCAGAGACAAGGGGTTTTTGGGGCAACTTCAACCGAAAACGTCGTCCCGGCCCTTGCGCCGGAAGGTCGCGTAATGCGGCACGCGGCCCTCGCGCAGGGCCTTCTGCTCGTAGCGGGTGCTGAGCCAGTCCTCCCAGGCCAGCGGCGTCTCGGCCACGAGGTCGAAGCCTGCGCGCGGCACCTCCTCCAGCGTCTGGCGCATGTAGTCGGGGATGTCGGTCGCCACCCGGAACTCGGCCCCGGGCTTCATCACGCGGGCCAGCGGGATCAGGTGTTCAGGCGTCACGAAGCGGCGGCGGTGGTGCCGCGCCTTGGGCCAGGGGTCGGGATAGTTCAGAAAGGCGCGGCTGATCGAGGCGTCGGGCAGCACGTCCATCAGGTCGCGCGCGTCGCCCGGATGGACGCAGACGTTGGTGACGCCCGCATTGCGGATCTTGCCCAGCAGCATGGCGACGCCGTTGATGAAGGGCTCGCAACCGATGATGCCGATGCCGGGGTATCGGGCGGCCATGTGGACCATGTGTTCGCCCCCGCCGAAGCCAACCTCCAGCCAGACCGGGCGGTCGTCGCCGAAGATCGCACGGGGGTCGATGGGGCGACGGTCCGGGTTGTCCTGCACGGTAATGCCGCGCGGGCGAAGATCGCCCAGATCCTCGGACAGATAGCCCTTTTGGCTTTGCCGCAGGGTCTTGCCGTGCCGCCGCCCATAGAAGTTGCGGCGGGGCGGATTGGGATCGAAGGCGGATTTGGACGAGTCTGACATGGGGCGGGATTGCACCGCGCGGGGCGCAGGGTCAAGCCTGCGCCGCGTTCCTTCGGTTACCCGCAAGGACCAGAGCCGCCCATCCGCAGATCGTCAGTTCCAAAAGAAAGGTCCAGTGCAGCACGAAGCTGTGCACCCACCAGTCGTGGCGGGCCGGAACGACGACAAGGTTGACCTCCGCATCGCTGAACGGCATCAGCCAGGCGATTTCGGCTGCCACGCTGTCCGGGACCATGTGCAAAAGCAGGCTAACAAGCGCGATGCCGAGGAACGGCATTGCCCCGCGCAGGCCGAGGCCCTTAGAGGCAATCCACAGGATCAGCGCCACGGCCACCCAGAACAGCGGCCAGTGAAAGACGAATTCGTGATGCGGGTTCTGGCGGCCATTGACCAGATAGAACCAGATCAGGTCCAGATCCGGCAGGACCGAGGCGACCAAGCCGGTCACGATCAGCCCGCGGCGGGGCGGGTGGCCCCGGCCAAGCCGTTCGCCCAGCAGGTATCCGGCGGGAAGATGGGCGATCAGCACCCGGCCTATTCCCCCATCAACCGGCTGATGATTACCGTCACCTCGGGCTTCTTGCCGATCTCCTCCATGGCGACCTGGCGGGTGATGCGGCGGATCGCCTCGTCCATCTTGGCGTCGTCGCGCACCACGCGGGCAGCGGCGCCTTCCAGGAACTCGGACAACTCGCCCTCGATATGGGCGCCCAGATCCTCGCCGCGCCGCGTGCGGCCGGGCAAGCCCATCAGTTCCACCCAGGCGTCGGGCAGGACGTTGTCGTCCTCGTCCACGATCACGCTGACAAGCGCATGGCCGTTCAGCGCCATGCGGATCCGGTCGCGCACCACGCCGTCCATCGCGCCGATCAGCACCGTGCCGTCCAGATACAGCCGCCCGGTTTCCACCTGGTCCACGATGCGCGGCACGTCGCCCGTCAGATCCAGCACCGTGCCGTTGGTCGCGATCTCGGCGGCGATGCCCTTGGCGCGCGCCAGCATCACGTGCTCGCGCAGGTGCAGGTGCTCGCCATGCATGGGAATAACGATCTGAGGCTTCAGCAGCTCGTGCAGGGCCTCGATGTCGGGGCGGTTCGCGTGGCCCGACACGTGGTAAAGCCCGTCGTCGGCATCGTAGACCTCGACGCCCATTTCGCTCAGCGCGTTCATGATCCGCCCGACCGAACGTTCGTTGCCCGGGATCGTCTTCGAACTGAACAGGAAGCTGTCACCTTCCTTGAGTTGCAGCCCCAGATAGCGGCCCCGCGACAGTTGCGCGCTGGCGGCGCGGCGCTCGCCCTGGCTGCCGGTCGCCAGCAGCATCACCTGGTGGCGGGGCAGGCTGGCGGCTTCCTCGGGGCCGATGGTGTCGGGGAAATCGGTCAGCACGCCGGTTTCCAGGCCCACGGCCACCATCTTGCGCATGGCGCGGCCCAGCAGGCAGACCTTGCGGCCCCCGGCGATGGCGGCCTCGGACAGGGTCTTGAGGCGCGCGATGTTGCTGGCGAAGGTCGTGGCCACCACCATGTTCTTCTGCGCCATCACCCAGTCCAGGATGGGATTGGCCAGCATCGCCTCGGACCGTCCGGGGTTGGGGGAAAAGATGTTGGTGCTGTCGCAGGCCAGGATCTTGATGCCCTTGCCTTCCTCGGCGATGTGGTGCCAGGCGATCGGATCGAAGGGATCGCCAACGACCGGGGTGCCGTCCAGCTTGAAGTCGCCCGTGTGCACCACCCGGCCCGCCGGCGTGTCGATGATCAGCGCCGCGCTTTCGGGGATCGAGTGGCTGACCGGCACGAACTGCACGGTGAAGGGGCCGACCTGCGTCACCTCGGGGCGCGGGCCCACGATGTTGACCACCGAGGGCGAATGGCCCTGATCCTCCAGCTTCAGGCGGACAAGGGCGCCGGTGAACTGGCGGGCATAGATGGGCACGTTCAGGCGGCCATACAGGTGGCCCAGGGCGCCCAGGTGATCCTCGTGCCCGTGGGTGATGAAGATCGCGTCCAGCCGGTCGCGGTTCCCCTCCAGCCAGGTCAGGTCCGGCATGATCAGGTCGATGCCGGGACTGCCGTCCATGTCGCCGAAGCTGACGCCCAGATCCACCAGGATCAGCCTTTCGCGTCCGGGTTGGCCATAGCCGTAGACATAGGCGTTCATGCCGATTTCGCCCGCGCCGCCCAGCGGCAGATAGATCAGGCGCTCAGCCATTGCCCATCTCCTTGTTGTAATCGTGAATGAGCCGCAGCCCGTGCATCGTCAGATCGTCCTCGATCGCGTCGAACAGGTCAAATCCTTGATCGAACAAGGGCGCAAGCCCCCCGGTCGCGATAACCTTCATCGGCCGCGCCCGTTCCGCGCGGATCTGGCCCACCACGCCGTCCACAAGGCCGATATAGCCCCAGAAGATCCCCGACTGGATGCAGGCTACCGTGTTGGTTCCGATGACCTTGGCGGGCATGGTCACATCGACATGCGGCAGGCTGGCCGCGCCCATGTGCAGCGCCTCCAGCGACAGGTTCACCCCCGGCGCGATCACCCCGCCGATATAGGCCCCGTCCATGTCCACCACGTCGAAGGTGGTGGCGGTGCCGAAATCCACGACGATCAGGTCGGGCCCGTGCCGGTCGAAGGCGCCCACGGTGTTGACCAGCCGGTCGGGGCCGACAACGGTGCCGCTGTCCACGCGCGGGTTCACCGGCAGCAGGCAGTCGGGCTTGCCCACCACCAGCGGACGGGTGTCGAAATAGCGGCTGCACAGCACGCGCAGATTGAATACCACGCGCGGCGCGGTGGAACTGATGATGCAGGCGTCGATGTCCAGGTCGAACTTCTGGCCCTCGATCAAGGTGGACAGCCAGACGAAGTACTCGTCCGCCGTGCGCCGGTGGTCGGTGGCGATGCGCCAATGCGCCAGGAAACGTTCGCCGTTCCAGATGGAAAAGACGGTGTTCGTGTTGCCGGTGTCGATGCACAGAAGCATGGGTCAGGGCCTGCCGAAATGGACATCGGCTGCGGGGATTGCCTGCCTGCCGCGCGGCCCGGTCAGGATCAGCGCGCCGGTCTCGTCGATGCCGTCGAAGCGGCCGGCGATCTCGGCCGTGCCGGTGCGCGCGGTGATCGTCTCGCCCAGCATGGCGGCGCGGGCCAGCCAGGCGGCGCGGATCGGCGCAAAGCCGAAATCGCGCATCTGCCGGTGCCAGTCGTCGAAGGCAGCCGCCAGGGCAGACAGGAAATCGTCCGGCGTGACGGTCAGCCCGGTTTCGCCTTGCAGGCTGACGGGGCGGACAGCGCCGGGCTCGACTGCGGCGGCGTCCGGCGCGGCGGCAAGGTTGACGCCGATGCCGATGGCCAGGGCCTGGATGGACGCGCCCGCGCCGATGCTTTCCAGAAGTATCCCCGACAGCTTGCCGCCGTTCAGCAGCACGTCGTTCGGCCATTTCAGCGCGACGTTCAGCTGCGGCCCGCAAAGCCGGCGCAGCGCGTCATGGACGGCAAGCGCCGCGACAAAGGACAGCCGGGCCGCATCGGCGGGATTGCCTTGCGGGCGCAAGACCAGGGTCGCGGCAAAGTTGCCGGGCGGATCGGACCACGCCCTGCCCCGCCGCCCGCGCCCGGCGGTCTGCTGCCGCGCCATGATCCAGGTCGGGCCGGACAGGCTTGGCGCCAGGCGCATCGCCTCGGCATTGGTGCTGTCAACGCGGTCCAGGACATGGCGCGCCACGCCCTGGGGCCAGGGTGCCAGCAGGTCGCCGTTACTCAACGGCAGGAACCTCGGCCGGGACATCGAGAAGCAGCACGGCCTCGGCGGGCGCGGCCATGCTGACCAGCGACTCGGCAGCCGTCGCCGCGGCGGTATCGACGCCCCACATCGACACGGCGCCGATCAGCAGGAGCGCCGCCGGAACCACCAGCGCCAGGTATTGCACCGCGCCCATGCGGCTTTCGACGCCTTCGTTCTCGGCCCCGAACCACATGTAATAGACGATGCGCAGATAATAGAAGGCCCCGATGACGGATGCGATCACGCCCAGGATCGCCAGCCAGGACATGCCCGCCTGCACGGCCGCCGTCAGCACGCCATATTTGGCGAAGAAACCCAGAAAGGGCGGCACGCCCGCCAGGCTGAACATCAGGAACAGCACGGCAAAGCCCTTGAGCGGCTCGGCCTGGGCAAAGCGGTTCAGGCTGTCCAGGTCGGTGACGGGGCGGCCGTCGCGCTCCATCGACAGGATGAAGGCGAACGAGCCGACGTTCATCACCGCATAGATCGCCATGTAGAGCAGCATCGACTGCACGCCGAAGGCCGTGCCCGCCGCCAGCCCGACAAGGGCGAAGCCCATATGCGCGATGGACGAATAGGCCATCAGCCGCTTGATGTTGCGCTGCCCGATCCCGGCAACAGATCCCAGGAACATCGACATCACCGCCAGGGCCGCGATGATCTGGCCCCAATCGCCCGGCACGTTGCCGAAGGCGTCGAACATCAGCCGCGCGATCAGCGCCATGGCCGCGACCTTGGGCGCGGTGGCGAAGAACGCCGTCACCGGGGTCGGCGCGCCTTCGTAAACATCGGGCGTCCACATGTGGAACGGCACCGCCGAGACCTTGAAGGCCAGGCCCACCAGCAGGAACACAAGGCCGAACAGCAGGCCCACGGACAGCTGCCCGCCAACAACGGTCTGCACGATCCCGGCAAAGCTGGTCGTGCCCGAGAAGCCGTAGACCAGCGAAGCGCCGTATAGCAGCATCCCCGAGGACAGCGAGCCGAGGACGAAATACTTCAACCCCGCCTCGGAGGACTTCACGCTGTCGCGGCGCATGGCGGCGGCGACGTAAAGCGCCAGCGATTGCAGTTCCAACCCCATGTAGAGCGACAGCAGGTCGCTGGCCGACACCATCAGCATCATGCCGATGGCGGCCAGCGTGATCAGGATCGGGAATTCGAACCGCATCAGCTTGTGGCGGTCCATGTAGTCCGCGCTCATCGCCAGAACGGCGGCGGCGGAAATCAGAACCGTGACCTTGGCGAAGCGGGCAAACGCGTCGTCGGTGAACATGCCGAAGAACGCCACCTGCTGAGGGCGGTCGGCGAAGCCCACGTAAAGGCCGACCACCAGCAGCGCGGCCACGGTCGCCCACAGGATCGGACGCGAAAGGGCGTCCTTGCCGAAATAGGCTCCGGCCATCAGCGCCGCCAGGGCATAGATCGCCAGCACAAGTTCCGGCAGGATGGTCGAGAAATCGAGCGCGGTCATCGTGCTTACCTCAATGGCTGGCGTCAGTCGTGTCCGCCCGGGCGGTGACTGCAAGCCCGTCGCGTCCGTCATGCGGCAGGGCGTCGTGATAGTTGACCAGCAGCGCCTGGACGGCGGGGCCGGTGATGTCGGTGACGGCGCGCGGATAAACGCCCAGATACAGCGTCATGGCGATCAGCGGCACGAAGACCCACTTTTCGCGCGGGGTCATGTCGGTGATGGTCCGCAGGCTTTCCTTGATCAGCGCGCCCAGCGTCACCCGGCGATAAAGCCACAGCGCATAGCCCGCAGACAGGATCACGCCGGTCGCGGCGACAAAGGCCACCCAGGTGTTGGCCTTGAAGGTGCCCATGAGGGTCAGGAACTCGCCCACGAAGCCCGAGGTGCCGGGCAGGCCCACGTTGGCCATGGTGAAGAACATGAACACCAGCGCATAGACCGGCATCCGGTTCACCAGGCCGCCATAGGCGTCGATGTCGCGGGTGTGCATCCGGTCGTAGATCACGCCCACGCACAGGAACAGCGCGCCCGAAATGAAGCCGTGCGACAGCATCTGGAAGATCGCCCCGTCCAGGCCCTGCTGGTTGGCGGCAAAGACCCCCATCGTCACGTAGCCCATGTGCGCGACCGAGGAATAGGCGATCAGCTTCTTCATGTCGGTCTGCGCCAGGGCCACCAGCGAGGTGTAGACGATGGCGATCGCCGACATCCAGAAGACCAGCGGCTGCAACAGGTCGCTGGCGACCGGGAACATCGGCAGGCTGAAGCGCAGAAAGCCGTAGCCCCCCATCTTCAGCAGCACCGCCGCCAGCACCACCGAACCCGCGGTCGGCGCCTGCACATGCGCGTCGGGCAGCCATGTATGGACCGGCCACATCGGCATCTTGACCGCGAAGGAGGCGAAGAAGGCCAGGAACAGCAGCGTCTGCACCCCGCCCGGAATGGTCAGGCCCAGCACGCGCACGGTTTCCGACGGAAAGGCGGTTCGCGCCGGATCCAGCAAAACGGCAATATCGGTCGTTCCCGCCATGCGCGCCATCGCGATCATCGCGACCAGCATCAGGACCGAGCCGAGAAAGGTGTACAGGAAGAACTTGAACGTGGCGTAGATGCGGTTCGCGCCGCCCCAGATGCCGATGATCAGGAACATCGGGATCAGGCCCGCCTCGAAGAACAGGTAGAACAGGATCAGGTCCAGCGCCGTGAAGACGCCGATCATCAGCCCCTCCAGCACCAGAAAGGCGATCATGTATTCCTTGACGCGGGTCTTCACGTCCCAGGTGGACAGGATCGTCAGCGGCATCAGGAAGGTCGTCAGCAGCACGAACAGGACCGAGATGCCGTCCACCCCCATCTTGTAGCGCAGGCCCATGATCCAGGGGTGATCCTCGACGAACTGGAAGCCGGTATCGGCCGGGTCGAAGCCCGCCAGCACGAAAAGCGAGATCAGGAAGGTCGCCGTGGTCGCGATCAGCGCCAGCCACTTGGCGTTGCGCTGCGCGGCCTCGTCCTCGCCGCGCAGGAACAGGGCCAGGATGCCCGCCGCGACGATGGGCAGGAAGGTGATGATCGAAAGAAGGTTCGTCATGTCAGTGCGCGCCCCGCATCATCACCCAGATCAGCAAGCCCACGATGCCGACAACCATCGCAAAGGCGTAGTGGAACAGATAGCCCGACTGCACGCGACCGGCGAAGCGTGTCAGGCGCGGGATGATTCCCATGGCCACCCCGTTGATGGCGCCGTCGATAACCGCTCCGTCGCCGCCCGTCCACAGCGCGCGGCCGATCCACAGCGCGGGCCGTACGAAGACGAAGTGATAAATCTCGTCGAAATACCACTTGTTCAGCAGGAAACGGTACAACGCGGGCTGCTGCGCCGCCAGTTTCGCGGGCGCGTTCGGATAGCGGATATACATCAGCCATGCCAGCCCAAGCCCGATCAGCATCGCGACGAAAGGCGACAGCTTCACCCAGGCCGGGACCGAGTGGGCGTCGTGCATGACCTGGTTGTCCGACCGCATGAAGATTGCGCCCTGTTCGAAACCCGCCATGGCCTCGTGGCCGTCGGCTGTCGTTTCCTCGGCCGGGTCGCTGGCCGCACCGGCGGCGGCATGGGTCGCGGCGCCTTCGGGCTCGCCATGCGGCGCCTCGGCCACGGCGCCGTCCAGCGCCTCTCCATGGCCGCCTTCGGCCTGCTCATGCGCCGCTTCGGGCATGCCGAAGAACCGTTGCACGTCGTCGCCGAAGAAGCTGCCATACCAGATCATGCCCGAGAAGATCGCGCCCAGGGCCAGGACGGCCAGCGGAACGGTCATCACCGGAGGGCTTTCGTGGGCGTGGTGATAGGCATGCAGCGGGTCGTGGTGGCCGTCATGCCCGTGATCGCCATGCCCGTGATCGCCATGCCCGTGGTTGCCATACCCGTGCGTCCCGTGGCCGTGCGTCCCGTGGCCGGGAACGGGCTGGACTTCTTCTTCGGACTTGATTTCGGCGTCCCAGACCTTTTGCGGGCGCGGTTCGCCCCAGAAGGTCAGAAACATCAGCCGCCACGAATAGAAACTGGTCATCAGCGCCGCGATCACCAGCAGCCAGAAGGCATAGCCCACGCCCGAGGCATAGGCGCTTTCGATCACGGCGTCCTTGGACAGGAAGCCCGCGAAGCCGATACGGGTCAGCGGAATGCCCACGCCGGTGATGGCCAGCGTGCCGATCAGCATGGCGGCGAAGGTATAGGGCACCTTCTTGCGCAGCCCGCCATAGTTGCGCATGTCCTGCTCGTGGTGCATGGCGTGGATCACCGAACCCGCGCCCAGGAACAGCATGGCCTTGAAGAAGGCGTGCGTGAACAGGTGGAACATGGCGACGGAATACACGCCCACGCCTGCCGCCACGAACATGTAGCCCAGCTGCGAGCAGGTCGAATAGGCGATCACGCGCTTGATGTCGTTCTGCACCAGGCCCACGGTCGCGGCGAAGAACGCGGTCGAGGCGCCGATGATCGTCACGAACATCTTGGCTTCGGGCGCAAACTCGAACAAGGGCGACATGCGGCAGACCAGGAACACGCCCGCCGTCACCATGGTCGCGGCGTGGATCAGCGCGGACACCGGGGTCGGGCCTTCCATCGCGTCGGGCAGCCAGGTGTGCAGGAACAGCTGCGCCGACTTGCCCATGGCCCCGATGAACAGCAGCACCGCCAGCAGGTTCGCGGCGTTCCAGTCGGTCCACAGGAACTGCATCCGCGCCTGCGCCAGTTCGTCCACCTGGGCGAACACCGCGTCGAACTGGATGGAACCCGTCATCCACCACAGCCCGAAGATCCCCATCAGGAAACCGAAGTCGCCGACCCGGTTGACGATAAAGGCCTTCATCGCGGCGGCGTTGGCCGAAGGCTTGCGGTAATAAAAGCCGATCAGCAGGTAGGAGGCGACGCCCACCCCTTCCCAGCCGAAGAACATCTGAAGCAGGTTGTCCGCCGTCACCAGCATCAGCATGGCGAAGGTGAAGAAGGACAGATAGGCGAAGAAGCGCGCCTTGTAGTGTTCGTGATGGGTCCAGTTGTCGTCATGGGCCATGTAGCCCATCGAATACAGGTGAACGAGCGCCGACACCGTTGTCACCACGATCAGCATGATCGCCGTCAGGCGATCCAGGCGGATGGCCCACTGGCTGCTGAACTCGCCCGACACGATCCAGTCCATAACGGGGATGTGCTGCGTCTCGCCCGCGAAGGTGGAAAACACGATCCAGGAAAACAGCGCGCAGACGAACAGCACGCCCGTGGTCAGGATCATCGCGGCCTTTTCGCCGATGACGCGCCAGCCGAAGCCCGCGATCAGGGCGCCCAGAAGCGGCGCGAACAGGATGAATTGCACCATGACCGATCAGCCCTTCATCACGTTGACATCGTCCACCGCGATCGAGCCGCGGTTGCGGAAGAACACCACCAGGATCGCCAGGCCGATGGCGGCCTCGGCCGCGGCGACGGTCAGGATGAACATGGTGAAGATCTGCCCCGCCAGGTCGCCCAGATGGGCCGAGAAGGCCACGAAGTTGATGTTGACCGACAAAAGGATCAGTTCGATCGACATCAGGATGACGATGACGTTCTTGCGGTTCACGAAGATGCCGAAGATGCCGGCGACGAACAGGATCGCCCCCACGACAAGGTAATGTGTCAAGCCTATCATCGTCTTTCGTCCCTTCGGGCCATAGGGCCGTCTTGTTTTCCCTGGCATTGGTCAAGGTCGCCGCCAGGACATCTCATTTCATCATTGCCACTGCGCAAGCAGATCGGGGTGATGCGTCCGGCAGCCACGGACCGCTCGCTGGTTGTTTGTGGTATCGACCAGGCCGGTGGCGACCTGAAAGCCTTCGTCTTGCGCACCGCGGGCCAATTGGCCCGACGTGGTCAAGCGGCCCGCGCACCGCAAGCGGTCAACAAAACCCTGAACGGTGTCGCCCTTCATGGGGGCAGTGCCCAAGGTCCAGTCATGCTCGACCCGCGCGATCGGCTTGTCCGCGCTGTCGACCAGGGAATGACGCCGATAGATCGTGCCATTGGCATTCTGCTGCTTTGTCCCGATGCCGATCTTGCCCGAGCCTTCGTAGAGGATCGGAGCTTCGGTATAGGACGATCCGAGACTGGTCACGACCGCGCCGCGACTGGCCTGCGGCTTCGCGACACCCGCCGTGTCCTCCTGGACACAGCCCGCAACCGCGTCTGCGCCAAGCAACATGCAAAGGTTAACCGCCTTACGCATTATCCGACCGCTTCCTCAAAACAGAATGCAATGCATCCCCTGAACTTCATCATCGACACGGGCCTTTACCCGCTGAAATACCCGTTCGCCACAAGAACCGCCGTTGCGATCCCCACGGCAATGGCCGTCCATAAGGCAGCGTTCACAACCCCTGCCCCGGCTTCACGTCGCGCAACTCCATCGCCTTGGCGGGGTCGCGATACATCTGCTCCAGCACGTTCTGGCGCTTGATGTCGCGGCGGTGGCGCATGGTCAGGGTGATCGCGCCGATCATCGCGACCAGCAGGATCAGCCCGGCGATCTGGAACGGCAGCAGATAGCGGTCGTAAAGCAGCAGCCCGATGGCATTGGTGTTCAGCGCCTCGTCTACGATGGGCGCGGTCCGCAGAATTTCGGCCTGGCCGGCGATTTCCCAGCCGCCGAAGGCGATCACCAGAAGCGCCAGCAGCACAAGGCCGATCAGCCCGGCCAGCGGCAGATACCCTGCCAACTCGCCGCGAAGCTCCGCGAAGTCCACGTCCAGCATCATCACGACAAACAGGAACAGAACGGCCACCGCGCCGACATAGACGATCACCAGCAGCATCGCCACGAATTCCGCGCCTTGCAGCACGAACAGCCCGGCCGAGGCGATAAAGGCCAGGATCAGCCACAGCACCGAATGCACCGGGTTCCTGGACAGCACCACCATGAAGCCCGCCAGGCAGACCGAGACGGCGAACAGATAGAAGGCGAAGGTGATCATTCCTGTTTTCCTTCGTGTTCCGTGAAGACGGTCTGCGCGACCTCCAGGGCCTTCTGCATGGCCGGAATGCCGCCGAACATCCCCATCTGATAGATGACCTCGGCCACTTCGCGCGCGGTCGCCCCCGCCTCGATGGCGTGGCGGATGGTCAAACGAAGCTGCGGCTCGGCATGGGCGCCCAGGACCGTCAGCGCGGCGATCGTCACCAGAAGCCGGGTCTTGGCGTCCAGGCCGTCGCGGTTGAAGGTGCGGCCGAACCACATTTCCAGCATGTCCGCCGGCATGGTCGGGATCATCTTCTCGAACGCGCGGGGGTCGAGGTTTTCCAGCGCAGGGTTGAACGCGCGAGCCATTTCCTGACCCGACTGCATCATCTGCTGAAACAGCTTGGTGAAGGCGTCGCTCATCGGTAGGGCGCGTCGATGGACAGGTTGCGGGCGATCTCGGCTTCCCAGCGGGCGCCGTTGTCCAGAAGCTTCTGCTTGTCGTAGAACAGCTCCTCGCGGGTTTCGGTCGCGAATTCGAAATTCGGGCCCTCGACGATGGCATCGACCGGGCAGGCCTCCTGGCAGAAGCCGCAATAGATGCACTTGGTCATGTCGATGTCATAGCGCGTTGTGCGGCGCGAACCGTCCTCGCGCGGTTCGGCGTCGATGGTGATGGCCTGGGCGGGGCAGATCGCCTCGCACAGCTTGCAGGCGATGCAGCGTTCCTCGCCGTTGGGATAGCGGCGCAGCGCGTGTTCGCCCCGGAAGCGCGGCGACAGCGGACCCTTTTCGTGGGGATAGTTGATCGTCGGCTTGGGCGCGAAGAAGTATTTCATCGCCACGCCGAAACCCTTGAGGAAATCGACCATCAGGAAATACTTGGTGGCGCGGGTGATGTCGAAGGCCATCAGAATTCTTCCCCTTGCTTGGGCGCGGCGAAGCGGTCGAAGGCCGCCACGTACTCGCGCACCCTGGCGCTGTCACGGGACTGATCAGCGGTATCCAGATTGTTGGACAGGAAATGCGCGAACTCGACCTTGTCGGTTTCCGACGCGTTCGCAAGCACTTCGGCGATCTTGTTGGAATAAGCCATGGATCACGCCCCTGCCCAGCGGGCCCAGAAGGAACCGAACACCTCGAAGCGGGCAAGAAAGGCGATCAGCACGACCCAGCCGAGCGACAAGGGCAGGAACACCTTCCAGCCGATCCGCATCAGCTGGTCATAGCGGTACCGCGGCACCATGGCCTTGACCATGCCGAACATGAAGAACCAGAAGACCATCTTCAGGAACATCCAGATCGCGCCGTCGGGGATCCCCGGGATGGGCGACAGCCAGCCGCCGAAGAACAGCAGGCTGATCAGCGCGCACATCAGCCAGATGGCAATGTATTCGCCCGCCATGAACAGAAGGTAGGGGGTCGAGGAATATTCGACCATGAAGCCCGCGACCAATTCGGATTCCGCCTCGGCTAGGTCGAAGGGCGGGCGGTTTGTCTCGGCCAAGGCCGACACGAAGAATAGCACCAGCATCGGGAAATGCGGCAGCCAGTACCACGACAGCAGGCCCGCGCCCGCCTGCGCCTCGACAATGGCGGTGATGTTCATCGAGCCGGTCGAGATGATGACGCCGATGATGATCAGGCCCAGGCTGACCTCGTACGAGATCATCTGCGCCGCAGCCCGCAGCGACGACAGGAACGGGTATTTCGAGTTCGAGGCCCAGCCGCCCATGATCACGCCATACACCTCGAGCGAGGACACCGCGAAGATGAACAGGATGCCCACGTTGATGTCGGCCATCACCCAGCCGGGGGCAAAGGGAACCGCGACGAATGCCAGCAGCGCCAGGGTCATCGACAGAAAGGGCGCCAGGAAGAAGACGAACTTGTCGGCCCCGGCGGGAATCACGATTTCCTTCAGCACGTATTTCAGCGCGTCCGCAAAGGTTTGCAGCAAGCCCCAGGGACCGACCACGTTCGGGCCCCGCCGCATCTGCACGGCAGCCCAGATCTTGCGGTCGCCATAGACCAGAAAGATCAGCGACAGCATGACAAAGGCGATCACCGCCAAACCCTGCGCCAGAAGCAGGATCGTCATGCCCAGAGAGGATGCCCAGAATTCAGCCATGCCCGTCCCTATCCCATTACGCGGCGGGAATGCCGCGCGCCTTGCACTCGCGCAAGGTTTCTTCCGTTTCCATCACCCGCAGCCCCATCGGCTTTTCGTCCGACAGCGTGAATGCGGCACCGATCATCAGCTTGCCGTCGCGCGTGTCCTGAAGCGTGCGCACATGCCGCCCGTACGGCCCGCCATTCCGCTTGGCCCAGCCTGCCAGCGCGCAGGTGGCATACGAGAAGGCAATATCGGCGTCCACCCCCTGGCGCAAGTTCGCCGTCACCTCGACCAGATCGGACGATCCGCCGGGGGCAAGCGACGCCACCCGGGCGCCCATGAAGTCCGCAGGATCGACGGCGGTCCCCTCGGCCCAGGCGGGCAGCGCGGGTTGCGTGCGGGCGGCGAATTCCTCCAGCGCCTTGTCCTGGGCGGTTTGGCGCGGCGGCAGGTCGGGGGCCGCGCCCGCCCCCAGGTCCAGATCCAGATTGGCGTTCAGCGCCATCAGGTCCGCCTCGGACACCGCAAAGGCGTCCTGCCCTTCGGGGCTGTCCAGCGCCATGGTGGTGACGCTGCCGTCGGGTTCCAGAATCAGGATCTCGCCCGATTTGGTGGAGATGCGGGCCAGCGTCAGGGGCGCCTTGCCATTGGCCGCGCCAGGGGTGGCGACCTTCGCGGTCATCGTCTCGGGCTTGGGCTTGGGGCGGCCAAGGGTGGCGTCATCCGCGCAACCGGCCAGCATCGCGGCCCCGGCAAGGGCCGCGATCAGATGGCGGGGCTGGCGGGACGCTGGCCACATGGCTGTCACTCGGCCGCCAGGGCGGGGGCGTTGCGCGCAGCCGCCATGCGGGACAGCTCGGCCATCAGGGGCGAGGACCGGGCGATCGGGTTCGTCAGATAGAAATCCTTGACCGCGTAACGGAAGGAAGCCTTGCCCAGATCCATCCGGTCGAGCGGACGCCATTCGTTTTCCGGCACCTGGTCGATCATCGCCAGATGCGGCACGGCCTCGACCAGCGCGCGGCGCAATTGCGTCAGGCTGTCCCAGGGCAGCGTTTGGCCCAGTTCGGCGGACAGCGCCCGCAGGATCGCCCAGTTCTCCTTGGCCTCGCCCGGGGCGAAGTTCGCGCGCAGCGCCAGTTGGGGACGGCCCTCGGTGTTCACGAACAGGCCGTTTTCTTCCGTATAGCAGGCGGCGGGCAGAATGATGTCGGCGCGGTGCGCGCCCCGGTCGCCATGGCTGCCCTGATAGATCACGACGGCGCCCCCCTTTTCAGAACGGGGGGCCACGTCCACGTCGTCCGCGCCTAGGTTATAGATCACCTCGGCCCCGTCGATGGCGGCAGCCAGCCCGCCCTCGGTGACGGCGCCCACGTCCATGGCGCCCGCGCGCGAGGCGGCCGTGTGCAGGACCAGCAGCTTGCAGTCGTCCAGTTCGCAGATGCGCATGGCGTTGGCCAGCACGGCCTCTCCGTCCGCCTCGCGCAGGGCGCCCTGGCCCACGATCACGATGCCGGGCGTGCCCGCGGTGGACTTGAGGTCGTCCTTGACCAGATGGGTCAGCGCGGCGCGGTCGTTGCCGTGGTGGTGATAGTCATAGGTCAGATCGACCGGATCCCCGATCAGCGCGATCTGCGCGCCATGCGCCCAGGCCTTGCGGATGCGCGCGTTCAGCACCGGCGCTTCCTCGCGCGGGTTGGTGCCGATCAGCAGGATGCGCTTGGCGCTGTCGATGTCGGCAATGGTCGCCGTGCCGACATAGGCGCCCCGGTTGCCCGAGGGCAGACGCGCGCCGTCGGTGCGGCATTCGACGCTGCCGCCCAGACCTTCGATCAGTCGCTTCAGGCTGAACGCCGCCTCGACCGGGGCCAGGTCGCCCACCAGACCGGCGACCTTGCGGCCCTTCATCGCGCTGGCCGCCGCCGCCAGGGCTTCGGGCCAGGTCGCCGGACGCAGCCTGCCGTTCTCGCGGATATAGGGCTTGTCCAGCCGCTGGCGGCGCAGCCCGTCCCAAACGAAGCGGGTCTTGTCGCTGATCCATTCCTCGTTCACGTCGTCGTGGTTGCGGGGCAGGATGCGCATGACCTCGCGGCCCTTCACGTCCACGCGGATGTTGCTGCCAAGCGCGTCCATCACGTCAACGGTCTCGGTCTTGCGCAGCTCCCAGGGGCGGGCCTTGAAGGCATAGGGCTTGCTGACAAGCGCGCCGACCGGGCACAGGTCGATGATGTTGCCTTGCAGGTTCGAGGCCAGCGTCTCGTTGAGATAGCTGGTGATCTCGCTGTCCTCGCCCCGACCGGTCTGGCCCATCTGGCTGATGCCCGCGACCTCGGTCGTGAAGCGCACGCAGCGGGTGCAGCTGATGCAGCGCGTCATGTGCGTTTCGACCAGCGGCCCCAGGTTCAGCTCCTCGGCCGCGCGCTTCGGCTCGCGGTAGCGGCTGAAGTCCACGCCATAGGCCATGGCCTGGTCCTGAAGGTCGCATTCGCCGCCCTGGTCGCAGATCGGGCAGTCCAGCGGATGGTTGATCAGCAGAAACTCCATCACGCCCTCGCGGGCCTTCTTGACCATGGGGCTGTTGGTGCGGATTTCCGACGGCGCGCCGTCCGGGCCGGGGCGCAGATCCTTGACCTGCATGGCGCAGGACGCGGCGGGCTTGGGCGGGCCGCCCACGACCTCGACCAGGCACATCCGGCAGTTGCCCGCGATGGACAGCCGTTCGTGATAGCAGAAACGCGGGATCTCGATCCCGGCCATCTCGCAGGCCTGGATCAGGGTCAGGTTGGGATCGACCGCGATCTCGGTCCCGTCGATCTTGATCGTGCGCAAATCGGCCATCGGCTTTCTTCCTTACCTGGCAACCAGAAGCGATCCGGCGATCGTCTTCCGTTCTATCTCTTGCCGCCCCAAACGGCAGAACGTGTCGGGCTGGCCGTTCACCACCCCGTTGGCGACCATGTAGCGGTCGGCCTCGGCATAGATGCGGCGGCGCTCTTCCTTGCTGTCCAGAAAGGCGTCGATCTGCGCCTCGCTGTATCCCCGGTCCAGGGCATAGCGTTTCAGCTTGCGCGCCTCGGAAAAGGCCTTGATGATCCGCGCGTCCAGATCGGGGCAGCCCCGGCGCAGCATGTCGGCCACCCGGGCCTGCACAAGGTTGTCGTTGACGTGGCGGTCCTGCGACAAGGGCGGCAGGGCGGCGGCGGGCAGAACGCCCAGAACGACAACAGCGGCGGCGGTCCGCACCCGCTTCATCCAGAACGACGGCCGGGCCTTTCTCGCGCGGGCCAGGGCCCGACGAAAGCCGGTCTCAAGGCAGGCAGGCAAGGCGGAATGGCGTCCGTTCATGGCCGCGCCTTCAGCAGCATTGTGGCGACCTTGCGGACGCGGCGCCTGGTGCGCTGCATCTCCGGCTGGATGCGGCTGAACCAAAGACGCGCCGCATGATGGGTCAGCGGACCGCTTTTTATCACCGGATCGGACATCGTTTCGTAATGCCGGCCATAATGGACACGATGGCTCTTGTGATCGCCGAACCGCGAATAACAAAAGCCGAGATCGGCTTCCATGTCCGCGAAACGATGCGGGAACCGATCCAGAATGGGAAAGATCGCCTTTGTGTAGGCAATCGGGCCGGTGGTCCGCAGCACGCCGATCCGGCCCACGCCGCTGCGCCACACGTCATAGCTGGCAATGTTGGACATGACCCGTTCGATCACGGCACGCAGGAACGGATGACCCGCGGAAGCGGCGATGTACCAGTTCACGAATTCGTCGCCCGGAACATCGGCCAGATCGGCGTGGCCGCCTTGTCCGGCAGGACGACCGCGAAGTTCGTTCCACTGGCTGAGCAGATAGGTGTCGTCGGGGCGCAGAACCTCATCCAAGGGCCGCGATGCTTCGGATTTCACGTCAAGATAAACGCCGCCATGCCGTTCGCACAGAAGATACCTCAGAAAATCGGCGCGGGCCGCATAATAGATCGCATCGATCTTGTGATAAGCGTCCTGGATGTCCTGCCCGCAATTCTCGGCAAGCCAGCTTTCGGCCGCGCGGCGGTCATAGAACCTGTGTTCCCACGACGGGTTGCGCCGATGAAAGGCCGTTATCCGCAGGCGATCGGCCTCGGGCAGGGCGTCAAAGCCCCCGAAGTAAATCTGATGTGTAATCCGGGGGATCATGCCGATGTCCCCTTGCGATCCGACATCGTCATTCCGCAGCCATCGCCCCCATGCGGCCAGTGCGCTTGGCCTTGATACGGTCCTCGATCTCCTCGCGGAAGTTGCGGATCAGGCCCTGGATCGGCCAGGCGGCGGCGTCGCCCAGGGCGCAGATGGTGTGGCCCTCGACCTGCTTGGTCACGTCCAGCAGCATGTCGATCTCGGCGACTTCGGCGTCGCCGCGCACCAGGCGCTCCATCACCCGCATCATCCAGCCAGTGCCTTCGCGGCAAGGCGTGCACTGGCCGCAGCTTTCGTGCTTGAAGAACTTGGACAGCCGCCAGATCGCCTTGATGACATCGGTCTGCTGGTCCATCACGATCATGCAGGCGGTGCCGAAGGACGACCGCAATTCCCGCATTCCGTCATAGTCCATGATGGCGTTTTCGCACTGTTCCGCCGTCAGCACCGGGCAGGAGGCGCCGCCGGGGATCACCGCCTTGAGGTTCTTCCAACCGCCGCGCACGCCGCCCCCATGCTTTTCGATCAGCTCGCGCAGGGGGATCGACATGGCCTCCTCGACCACGCAGGGCGTGTTCAGGTGGCCGGTCAGGCCGAACAGCTTGACGCCCGCGTTGTTGGGGCGGCCGAAGCCTGCGAACCATTCCGGCCCGCGCCGCAGGATGGTGGGCGTCACGGCGATGGATTCGACGTTGTTCACCGTGGTCGGGCAGCCGTAAAGCCCCGCGCCCGCCGGAAAGGGCGGCTTCATGCGCGGCATGCCCTTCTTGCCTTCAAGGCTTTCCAGCAGCGCCGTTTCCTCGCCGCAGATATAGGCGCCCGCGCCGTGGTGCAGATAAAGGTCGAAGTCCCAGCCGGACCCCGCCGCGTTCGCGCCCAGCAGCCCCGCGTCATAGCATTCGTCGATGGCCGCTTGCAGGGCTTCCTTCTCGCGGATGAACTCGCCCCGGATATAGATGTACGCCGCGTGCGCGCCCATCGCGAAAGAGGCGATCAGCGCGCCCTCGATCAGCGTGTGCGGATCGTGGCGCATGATCTCGCGGTCCTTGCAGGTCGCGGGTTCGGATTCGTCGGCGTTGATCACCAGATAGGACGGGCGGCCGTCGGATTCCTTGGGCATGAAGGACCACTTGAGGCCGGTCGGAAAACCCGCGCCCCCGCGTCCGCGCAGGCCCGACGCCTTGATCTGCTCCACGATCCTGTCGCGCCCACGGGCGATGATTTCGGCCGTGCCGTCCCAGTGGCCGCGCTTGCGCGCGCCAGCTAGGCTGCGGTCGCCCATCCCGTAGAGGTTGGTAAAAATGCGATCCTGATCTTTCAGCATCCTGTTCTCAATCCTCTCGTCGGGGCGTCAGGCCTTCCTGCGCCGCCAGATACGCCAGGTCACGATCAGCGACCAGACAAAAGCTCCGATGGCGGCCAGATCCGCCAGAAAGGCCCATTTCGCGGCCCAATCGTAATAGCCGCCAAGCGCCTGGACCAGCAGCCACGAACACATCGCCACGGCGATCACCAGGGCCGCCAGACGCATCTGGCCCGCATCGCGATCCTGCCCGGTTCCGCGCATCGCCTGGCCCCCCGCCTATCGGTCCGTCGTCTCGTCTTTCTGTTCCGCCTTCTCGATGTCGCGGATGCCTGCCGGGTTGCGGTCCGACACCGGCCGCGCCGCCGATGCCGCCTGCGCTTCCTGCTCGGTCACGCCGGTCGCGTCGGCGGGTTCGCCCGCCGCCGGACGCGGCTCGCGTTCCGGCGCGGTGTCGCTGCCGGTCCGGTCGTCCGCGGCGGCCTCGGGGTTGCGAAGCCACTTGGTCAGGATCGGCACCTCGGTCCCGTCGATGCGCTTGACCGTCTCGCCAATGTCGCGCGCCAGGGCGGCGCTGGCGTTCAGGCTGTCGCCCTGCCCCTTCAGATCGGCCAACGCGATCGGGCCGCCCAGAGGCTCGGACGAGAAGCGCCCGTTCTGCGGACCCGGCAGCGGCACCTGACCGGCCGAAAATCCGTCGATCAGCTCCTCCAGCCGGGCGGGCGTCAGGTCCTCGTAGAAATCCTTGCCGATCTGGGCCATGGGGGCGTTGGTGCAGGCGCCCAGGCACTCGACCTCCTCCCAGCTGAACTTGCCGTCCGCCGACAGGGTGTGCGGCGCGGGCGCGATCCTGCGCTTGCAGACGGCGATCAGGTCCTCGGCCCCGCAAATCATGCAGGTGGTGGTGCCGCAAATCTGGATATTTGCCACGCTGCCAACGGGTTGCAGCTGGAACATAAAGTAGAACGTCGCCACTTCCAGGGCGCGGATGTAAGGCATCCCCAGCAGTTCGGCGCAGTATTCGATGGCAGGCCGGGACAGCCAGCCTTCCTGTTCCTGGGCGCGCCACAGGACCGGAATGATCGCCGATTGCTGGCGGCCTTCCGGGTATTTGGTCATCTGGGCATAGGCCCAGTCCAGGTTCGCGGGCGTGAATTCGAAGCTGTCCGGCTGGACGGGCGAAAGACGGCGGAGCATCAGCGGTCAACCTCTCCGAACACGATGTCGAGCGTGGCGATCAGGGCGGGCACATCGGCCAGCAGATGGCCCTTGGCGATCCAGTCCATCGACTGAAGATGCAGGAAACCGGGCGCCCGCAGCTTGGCGCGGTAGGGCTTGTTGGTTCCGTCGCTGACCAGATACACGCCGAATTCGCCCTTGGGCGCCTCGACGGCGGCATAGACTTCGCCCGCCGGAACGCGGAAGCCTTCGGTATACAGCTTGAAGTGGTGGATCAGGCTTTCCATGTCGCGCTTCATGTCGCTGCGCCGCGGAGGCGTCAGCTTGCCGCGCGCCAGGATGTCGCCGGCAGGCTCGGCCCGCAGCTTCTGCACCGCCTGGCGCATGATCGAGGTCGACTCCTTCATCTCCTGCATCCGGCACAGGTAGCGGTCGTAGCAGTCGCCGTTGCGCCCGACGGGGATCCTGAAGTCGAATTCGTCGTAGCATTCGTAGGGCTGCGACCGGCGCAGGTCCCAGGCCATCCCGGCCCCGCGCGCCATCACGCCCGAATAGCCCCAGTTCAGCGCGTCCTGTTCGGTGACGATGCCGATGCCGACCAGGCGCTGCTTGACGATGCGGTTTTCGGTCAGCAGCGTGTGCAGGTCGTCAACAAGGTTCAGGAAGCTGTCGCACCATTCCTCGATGTCGTCCAGCAGGTCCGGCGGCAGATCCTGATGCACGCCGCCCGGCCTGAAATAGGCCGCGTGCAGACGCGCCCCACAGGCGCGTTCGTAGAACACCATCAGCTGCTCGCGCGCCTCGAACCCCCACAAGGGCGGGGTCAGGGCGCCGATGTCCAGCATCCCCGTGGTCAGGCCCATCAGGTGGTTCAGGATGCGGCCGATTTCCGAATACAGCACCCGGATCAGGCTGGCGCGGCGCGGCACCACGGTTCCGGTCAGACGCTCGATCGCCAGGCACCAGGCATGTTCCTGGTTCATGGGCGAGACGTAGTCCAGCCGGTCGAAATACGGAAGGTTTTGCAGGTAAGTCCTGCTTTCCATGAGCTTTTCGGTGCCGCGATGCAGCAGGCCGATATGCGGGTCGGCGCGTTCCACGACCTCGCCGTCCAGTTCCAGCACCATGCGCAGCACGCCGTGCGCCGCCGGGTGCTGGGGACCGAAGTTGATGTTGAAGTTGCGGATCTTCTGTTCGCCGACCAGGGTGTCAGCCGATCCGTCGTCGTACTGGTTGGTGCGGATGTCGCCGTCCATGGTGCTTACCCCTTGGTCTTTTCGTCGCCGGGCAGCACGTATTTCGCGCCCTCCCACGGCGAAAGGAAGTCGAACTGGCGGTATTCCTGCGTCAGGCGCACGGGTTCATAGACCACGCGCTTTTCGGATTCGTCGTAGCGGACCTCGACATAGCCGGTGGTCGGAAAATCCTTGCGCAGGGGATAGCCGCTGAACCCATAGTCGGTCAGGATGCGCCGCAGGTCGGGATGCCCCGAGAACAGGATCCCGAACATGTCGAAGACCTCGCGCTCGAACCAGTTGGCGCAGGGAAAGACGGGCACCATCGAGGGGACGATCTCGTCCTCGCGGATGGCGACCTTCACGCGGATGCGGTGGTTCTGGTACATGGAAAGCAGGTGCCAGACCAAGTCGAACCGATGCGGACGTTCCGGGTGATCGACGGCGGTGATGTCCACCAGGGTCGAGAAGCGGCAGGAACTGTCGCTGCGCAGGAACTCGATCAGGTCCACGATGCCGGACAGGGTCGAGGTCACGGTCAGTTCGCCAAAGGCGACGGTGGCGTCCAGAACCTGGTCGCCGCAGCGCAGCTTCAGGTGTTCGGCCAACTGGACAAGCGCGTCGATGTCGGGATAGGCGGCCATGGCTTACCTCACCAGCGTGCCGGTGCGCCGGATCCGGCGCTGAAGTTGCAGAATGCCGTAAAGCAGCGCCTCGGCCGTGGGCGGGCAGCCGGGGACGTAAATGTCCACCGGAACGATCCGGTCGCAGCCGCGCACCACCGAATAGCTGTAATGGTAGTAGCCGCCGCCGTTGGCGCAGCTTCCCATGCTGATGACATAGCGCGGTTCCGGCATCTGGTCATAGACCTTGCGCAGCGCCGGGGCCATCTTGTTGGTCAGCGTGCCCGCGACGATCATCAGGTCCGACTGGCGCGGGGAGGCGCGCGGCGCCGTGCCGAAGCGTTCCACGTCGTAGCGCGGCATCGAGGTGTGCATCATCTCGACCGCGCAGCAGGCCAGCCCGAAGGTCATCCAGTGCAGCGAGCCGTTGCGCGCCCAGTTGATGATGTCCTCGGTCGTGGTCAGCAGGAAGCCCTTGTCCTGCAATTCGCGGTTCAGCGCGGCGGTCGCGACCTCGCGGTCGGGTCCGGCGGTGTTCGCCCCGGTCATCACGCCCATTCAAGCGCCCCTTTCTTCCATTCGTAGGCAAAGCCCACGGTCAGCACCGCCAGAAACACCATCATCGACCAGAAGGCCGCATCCGTCAGGCCCGCGAAGCTGACCGCCCAGGGAAACAGAAAGGCCACTTCCAGGTCGAAGATGATGAACAGGATCGACACCAGGTAGAAGCGCACGTCGAACTTCATCCGGGCGTCGTCAAAGGCGTTGAAGCCGCATTCGTAGGCGCTGACCTTTTCGGGGTCCGGGTTGCGCACCGCGACCACCACGGCGGCAAGGATCAGGACCAGCGCCAATGCGGACGCCATCCCGGCGAAAACAAGGATCGGCAGATAATCCTGTAGCAGAGTTTCCACGGGCAAGTTCCCCTTGTCGGCCGCGGAAAAGCTGTGGCTGCCCGCGACGGGTTAGCTAGGCGCCCGTTTAGACCCGCGCGCCAGCGGGGTCAACGGGCGCCGATCTGGATGGCACGCCTGCCGGCCGCGCCGCCTTTGCGCCCATATGTCCATTCCGGGTGCCCCGTTCCAGAAGCCCCTGCCGGTTTCCGGCAGCCGGTGCCGTAACGTCACATCCCCTGCCCGGACATGCCGCGGGACGGCATCACCCCTGCCCTGCAACGCGAAGAAGGCAGCCACGGGGGCTGCCTCCGGTCGTTCCGCCTGCGGACGGATCACATTCCCGCGGCTTGGCAATCGGCCAGGGTGATGATCTCCATGTTGATCGAACCCGAGAACTGGTCGGCATCCGGGTTGCCTTCCACGCCGGTCGTGGCGGTCGCAGAGTTGTCGCTGGCAGCGGCGGCGGTGGCCGGGTTGGGCGAGTCGTCGTCCTGGTTGCCCTCGTTGCCGGTGGTCGGCTGCGCGGCGTCCATGGTGCCGGCATCGGTGTCGGGACCGGCGCCGGCCACCGCATCGTCGTCGGCATTGCCCGAATTCCCGGCATCGCCGCCCGAGACGGTCGCGTTTGGGGCCTGGTCATCCGACCCCATGGCCAAGGTCCGGCAATGTTCGGCCACGGCGGCCATGTCCGCCTCGTTGACCTCCTGGGTGCCGACCATGGTCTGGGCGAAAGCGGTCGAGCCGAAGCCAAGAACGGCAGCCAGGGCAAGCGGGGCGGTCAGGGTCTTGATGGTCATCGCAATCCTCCATGTATGGCGTTTAGGCATTGAATTGCCGAACCAACACCCAGACGACACGCTTGTTCCGTCACGCCGGCACACAAGAATGTTGCGCGGAACGCGGGAACCGCGTGCCGGGCCGCTGCATTGCATGGCCCCCATGCGTTGCGCTTGGCGGTGAGAGCGGTTATTTCTGGCCGAACCGCGACCGAAAGGACATGGCCTTGCGCGATCTTCGGATTCCCGACCAGCGACACCCGGAAAAGGCCCATCGGCCCGACCAGGCCCAACCCAAGAAGCCGGACTGGATCCGCGTCAAGGCCCCCACGTCCGAGGGTTACAAGCGCACCCGCGACATCATGAAGGACAACCGGCTGTCCACCGTCTGCGAGGAAGCGGGCTGCCCCAATGTCGGCGAATGCTGGTCCCAGGGCCACGCCACCATGATGATCATGGGCGAGATCTGCACCCGCGGCTGCACCTTCTGCAACGTGGCGACGGGCAAGCCCAATGCGCTGGACGTGTTCGAACCGGGCCGCGTCGCCCATGCCGTGCAGAAACTGGGCCTGAAGCATGTCGTCATCACCAGCGTCGACCGCGACGACCTGGACGACGGCGGGGCGGATCATTTCGCCCAAACGATCCGCGCCATCCGCCACCGCAGCCCCGATTCGACTGTCGAGGTTCTGGTTCCCGACTTCCTGAAGTCCAGGCCCGGCGCGCTGGAAACCGTGGTCGAGGCGCGGCCCGACGTGTTCAACCACAACCTGGAAACGGTTCCGGCGCTTTACCCCACGGTCCGGCCCGGCGCGCGCTATTTCCATTCGCTGCGGCTTTTGCAGAAGGTCAAGGAACTGGACCCGGCCATGTTCACCAAGTCGGGCATCATGGTGGGCCTGGGCGAGGATCGGGGCAGCGTCTTGCAGGTCATGGACGACATGCGCGCCGCCGACATCGACTTCATGACCATCGGCCAGTATCTGCAACCGACGCCCAAGCATCACCGCGTGGACCGCTTCGTCACGCCCGAGGAATTCGCCGGCTACGAGAAGGCCGCCTACGGCAAGGGCTTTCTGATGGTTTCGGCGACGCCGCTGACGCGGTCGTCCTATCACGCGGGCGACGATTTCGCCCGGCTGCGGGACGCGCGATTGCAGAAACTCGGCCGCGCCTGACCCCTCTTGCAAAGCGGCCTGCCCCGCGCTAGGGCAGAAACCGGAAGGCCCGAGTGACGGAATGGTAGACGTAGCGGATTCAAAATCCGCCGCCGCAAGGCATGTCGGTTCGAGTCCGACCTCGGGTACCAGCCTTTCCCCACCCCGCCACAGCACAAGGGCCGCGCGCGGCGGCCCCGGCGCTTGCTAGCGGCTTGCGGCCTGCTTGCGCAGCCGTGCATTCCGCGCCCACATGTTCAGCCCCTCGACAATGGCGGAAAAGGCCATCGCGGCGTAGACATAGCCTTTCGGGACATGGACGCCGAAGCCCTCGGCGATCAGCGTGGTGCCGATCAGCAGCAGGAAGGACAGCGCCAGCATCACGATGGTGGGGTTCTTGCCGATAAAGGCGGCCAGCGGGTTCGCGGCCAGCAGCATCACGGTCACGGCGGTGACAACGGCGACCACCATGATTTCCACATGCGGCGTCATGCCCACGGCGGTGATGATGCTGTCGATGGAAAACACCAGATCCAGGATCAGGATCTGCACAATGGCGCTGCCGAAGGAAACGCCCGCGACGCCGACCATGGTGTCCTCGTGATCCGCCGGATCGACGTGGTGGTGGATTTCCTTTGTGGCCTTCCAGACCAGGAACAGGCCGCCCGCGATCAGGATCATGTCCTTCCAGGACAGCTCGTTGCCCAGGATCGTGACAACGGGCTGCGTCAGCTGCACGATCCAGGCGATGGTTGCCAGCAGGCCAAGCCGCAGAACCAGCGCCAGGCCGATGCCGACGCGGCGCGCCCGTTCCCGCTGCCCTTCGGGCAGCTTGTTCGACAGGATCGAGATGAACAGCAGGTTGTCGATGCCCAGCACGACCTCCATCACGACAAGGGTGCCAAGGGCGACCCATGCCTCGGGCTGCTGCATAAGGGCGATGATGTCCTGCATCTGAAAATCCTGTCACAAAGGGGCTGTCGGTCAGGAAAGTCCGTCCGGCCCAGGCGGTTCCGTGTTTCCGCGTCGCGGCATCATGCTTGGCGGGCCGGAACCGCCCCGTCAAGCGGCCCTGCCGCGCTATCCCGCCATAACCCGCTCGCCCGCCCCGGCCAGGGTCGCCGCCAGCTCGTCCAGCCAGCCGCCCGGCGGGGTCGAGGCGCGGCGCAGCAGCAGCACCTTTCGCGATGGCTGGGGTTCGGGAAACGCGACCACGGACAGGCCGGGGGCCGCCGCGCGTTCCTGGCGCAGGGCAAGCTGCGGCAGAAAGGTCAGGCCCATTCCCTGCGCGGCCAGGCGGCACAGGGTGGACAGCGAGGCGGCCCCCAGGTCCAGGCGCGCGCCGCGGCGGCCAAGGCCGCAAACCTCCAGGGCCTGGGCGCCCAGGCAATGCCCCTCGTCCAAGAGCAGCAGCTGGCCGGGGTCGAGGTCGCGCGGCTCGGGGCGCCGGGCGCCGATGCGGGCGATCTGGCCGGGGCTGCCCGCCAGCAGGAAGCGGTCGGTGAACAACGGGGTCGCGGCCAGATCGGGGCTGTCGGGCGCGGTGGCCACAACGGCCACGTCCAGCCGCCCCTGGATCAGCTCATCGACCAGCCGGTCGGTCTGCGCCTCTCGCAGGTGCAGGTCGCGGCCGATGTCCTGGGCGCGCAGGACCGGCAGCGCCTCGGGCAGAAGATAAGGGGCGACGGTCGGGATCATCCCCAGCATCAGCCGCCCGCCCCGCCCCGGCTGTCGCATCCCCTGCTCCAGCCCCGCCATGGCCGCCATGACCTTGCGGGCATGGGCTTCCAGGGCCCGGCCCTGCGGCGTCAGCAGCACGCCCGCCGCCGTGCGTTCGACCAGGGGGGCGCCGACCTCCTCCTCCAGGGCGCGGATCTGCATGGAAAGCGCCGGCTGGGTCACGTTCATCACCTCGGCCGCGCGGGTGAAATGCGCTTGCCGGGCCAGCGCCAGGAAATAGCGCAACTGGCGAAGGGTGATGTTCATTAGGATGCCTTATCGGGTTCATCTGTTTAAGCGATTTCCGTTTATGCCGATCCCCTGGCAGAAACAACCCGAACCGAGACCGAAGGAGCCAAGGATGACCCAGGACAGCCCCCGTCCCCGCATGACCACCACGGCAGGCGCGCCGATCGCCTCGAACCAGCACAGCGAAACCGCGGGCGACCGCGGGCCGGTGCTGATGCAGGACTATCAGCTTCTGGAAAAGCTGGCGCACCAGAACCGCGAGCGCATCCCGGAGCGCGTGGTCCACGCGAAAGGCTGGGGCGCCTTCGGCACCTTCACGGTGACGCACGACATCTCGCGGTACAGCTGCGCCTCGATCTTCGGCGCGGTCGGCAAGACCACCCCGATGCTGGCGCGGTTCTCGACCGTGGCGGGCGAGATGGGCGCGGCGGACCACGAACGCGATGTGCGGGGATTCGCGCTGAAGTTCTACACCGACGAGGGCAACTGGGACCTGGTGGGCAACAACACGCCCGTCTTCTTCGTCCGCGACCCGCTGAAGTTCCCGGACTTCATCCACACGCAGAAGCGCCACCCCCGCACCAACCTGCGCAGCCCGACGGCCATGTGGGACTTCTGGGGCCAGGTACCCGAATCGCTGCACCAGGTGACGATCCTGATGTCGGACCGGGGCCTGCCGCAGGATCCGACCTTTATGGACGGCTTCGGCAGCCACACCTATTCCTTCTGGAACAAGGACGGCGAACGCTTCTGGGTCAAGTTCCATTTCAAGACCCGGCAGGGCCACCGCCATTACACCAACGGCGAGGCCGCCGAGATCATCGGCCACACCCGCGAGGGCTATCAGGAGGCGCTGTTCGGCAAGATCGAGCGGGGCGAGTTCCCCCGCTGGACCATGTTCGTGCAGATCATGCCCGAACTGGACGCGGAAAAGACCCCTTACGATCCCTTCGACCTGACCAAGGTCTGGCCGCACGGGGATTACCCGCTGATCGAGGTGGGCGAGTTCGAACTGAACCGCAACGCCGACAACTATTTCGCGCAGATCGAACAGGCGGCTTTCAGCCCGTCGAACAAGGTGCGCGGCATCGGCTACAGCCCCGACAAGATGTTGCAGGCCCGCGTCTTCAGCTATGCCGACGCGCATCGCTATCGCCTGGGCACGCATTACGAGCATCTGCCGGTGAACGCGCCGAAATGCCCGGTTCATCATTACCACAAGGACGGGCAGATGAACTTCTTCGGCCAGGCGACGGGCAGCACGGACGCGTATTACGAGCCGAACAGCAGGGGCGGCGCGGTCGAGGATCCGTCCTTTGCCGAGCCTCCGCTGCGTCTGTCCGGCGTGGCCGCGCGCCAGCCGCACCGCCAGCTGATCGACGACTACGAACAGCCCCGCGCGTTGCACGACCGCGTGCTGAACGACGAGGAGCGGGCGCGGCTTTACAAGAACATCGCCGCCGCGATGGAGGGCGCGGACGAGGACGTGATCGAACGCGCGCTGGTTCATTTCGACCGCATCAGCCCGGCCTATGGCGCGGGGATCCGCGCGGCGCGGGCCCAGAAGGCCCGCACCTCCGTCGCGGCCGAATGACACCGCCTTTGTGGTAGCGAGTCGATGGTTTCGTAGTCGCGCAACGAGTTCGCTGTTACCAACGGGGCGCCCGCGTGGCGCCCCTTTCCCGTGTCACCCGATCAGACGGGAACCGCTGCCATAGGTTTCCTGGTAATGCCGCTCCAGCCGCATGAGGGCCAGGCGCAGCACGATCTTGCCCGACCGGGCCGACCAGCCCAGGCGGCGCTCGGTCAGTTCGATCCCCTCAAGAAAGCAGCAGACCCGCAGCACGATGTCGCCCATGCCCGGGCCCAGGTCGCGCAGCGCCATCGCCACCCGGTCGCGCGCCGAGTCCGATCCGCCGCGATAGCCCCCGCCGCTGCGGGAAACGTCGATGCCCGATGTCATGAAGCCCGCCCAGTTCTGCGTCACGCGCGGCCCCATCTGCGCCAGCTCGAAATCCTCGCGCAGGCGCTCGCCCGCCGCGACCATGCCGGACGACAGGAAGGGCTTGCCCGCCCCGTCGCGGCGCCGCGCCAGCAGCAGCAGCGGACTTTCGGCGATGTTGACGCGGACACGGCGGCGGCGGCGATCCTCGGGGTCATCCATCACGCGGCTTTCCCAGACGCGGTGCCGGTCGGCATGGTCGAAACCTGCGGAAGCCTCGGCCATGCCCGCCGGGCCGTCGGCCACGGGGATCGCGTCGGTGAACTCGGCCGGTCCGGGCACGGCCTTGCGCTGGCGCGGCGATTGCAGCATGTCGCGCAGGGCGTCGCGCCCGGCGGGGGCGATGGCGTAACGCTGCACCCGCCCCGGCATGGCCGAGGGCACGACCCATCCCTTTAGCGCCATCAGTTCGGCGATCCAGCGTTCCAGGACGGCGGTGCGGATGTCGTCGCGGCTGATGATGGCCTTGTCCATGCCCTCGGCCGTGACCAGCACCGCGCCGGGTTCCGCCAGGCGGCGCAACAGGCGCATCGCCTGCCGGTCGTCCAGCTTGCGCGGACGGTCCGCGCCTTCGGCCAGGGCGCCATCGACCAGGGGATCGTCGCGCCGCGCCTCGAACCGGCGGATCCGGCGCAGGATGGTCGAGGCGTGGCAGCCCTCGGACCGCGCCAAGGCGCGGATCGACTGGCCTTCCTCGACATGGCGAAGGTAAAGGCGCGCATCGTCGGGCAGACCGTCAAGGGCGGTGGGGGCTGCCCCGGTCGGCGAACGGTGCTCCGCGGCAAGGCTGTCGATGGCGAAATCACCGGTCAAAAGCGTCATGTCTGGTTCCTTGTCATCCTTGGCAGCCGGGGGAGTGAACTACCTGAGGTTGCGTTAAACGTGGTTAATGGAACGGCTGATCATCAGCAGATAGCCGCAACATTCCCTAACAAATCCTAAAGATACGTTTCCCGACCGAACGCTGCGATAAAGCGGCAGGCAACACCCGTTAAAGTTGTGTGAAGCTGGTCTCACCAACACCAATGGGACAGTTCAAAATGAGCTACATGCCGAACGTGATCGCCTTCCGCCCCCGTCCCGCGACCGAGTCCCTGCGCCGCCTGCGCATCCTGATCCGCGCCGCCCGCGAGGGGCAGGCCGGATGGCGCCGCGGCCGCGACCTCAAGCGCCTGCTGCGGATCGACCACTGCCCCGCCCCCGGCGCTTGCCTGCCCCGCCTGCGCGCCGAGGAGGCGGCCATGAACGAGGCCCGGCTGCAACGCGCCGCGGAATACGACATGCACCGCCATGTTCTGCTGATGATCGCCATCCTGGCGGAGATGCGCGCGGCGGTGGCCGATGCCCCCGCCCCGGTCCGGGCGGGCGCGGGCGTCGGGGCGGCGATGTTGGCGCAGATCGGCGCCGCGTTCAGCGGCCCCGCAGCAGCGATCCCAGCACGCCCCTGACGATGGCCTGGCCGGTCTTGGTGCCAAGCTGCCGCGCCAGACTTTTGCCGAAGGCTTCCACGATCGAATCGCCGCGGGACGACCTGGGGGGCGCCTCGTCCCGCGGCCGATACCGTCGGGCATTGCGGTATTCGGCGCGGTTCATGTCGAACAGCGCCTCGTTCTCTGCCCTGGCCGCCTCGCTGGTTCTGCGCGCCAGCAATTCATGCGCGGAATCGCGGTCGATGGTTTTCGTGTATTTCACCCCCATGGCAGAGGCCGCCATTGCCCCGGCCCGTTCCGCGTCCGAGATCGGCCCCATGCGGCTGAAGGGCGGGCGGATCAGCGTCCGCTGCACCATGCCGGGCACTCCCTTCTCCTCCAGCAGCGAGGTCACGGCCTCGCCGGTGCCGACATGCTGGATCGCCTCGGCGGTGTCGAAGCCGGGATTGGCGCGATAGTTTTCGGCCGCCATGCGCAGCGCCTTCTGATCCTTGGGGGTGAAGGCGCGCAGCGCGTGCTGGATGCGGTTGCCAAGCTGGCCCAGCACCCCCTGGGGAATGTCCGCCGGGTTCTGGCTGACGAACCACAGGCTGACGCCCTTGGAGCGGATCAAACGGGCGACCTGCTCGACCTTTTCGACCAGGGCCTTGGGCGCGTCGTCGAACAGCAGATGCGCCTCGTCGAAGAAAAAGGCGACGCGCGGCCGGTCGGGGTCGCCCACCTCGGGCAGCTGCTCGAACAGCTCGGACAAGAGCCACAACAGAAAGGTCGCGTAAAGGCGGGGCGACCGCATCAGCCGGTCGGCGGCCAGGATGTTGACGACCCCCTTGCCGGATGCGTCCTGCCGGATGATGTCGGCCAGATCCAGCGCGGGTTCGCCGAACAGCCGGTCGCCGCCCTGGTTTTCCAGCACCAGCAGCGCCCGCTGGATGGCGCCCACGCTGGCCGTGCCGACATTGCCGTATCGCAGCGACAGATCGGCGGCGTTCTGCCCCACCCAGACCAGCATCGCCTGCAAGTCCTTCAGGTCCAGCAGCGCCAGCCCTTGTTCGTCGGCCACTCGGAAGGCGATGTTCATCACCCCTTCCTGCGCCTCGGTCAGATCCAGAAGGCGCGACAGCAGCAGCGGCCCCATCTCGGCCGGAGTGGTGCGGACGGGATGGCCCTTCTCGCCCCAGATGTCCCAGAAGGTCACGGGAAAGGCCCGATAGTCCAGCGCCAAGCCGATCCGGGCGGCCCGTTCGGCAAAGGCCGCGTGCGGCTTTGCCTCGGCGCTGCCGGCACAGGCCATGCCCGCCAGATCGCCCTTCACATCGGCCAGAACCACCGGCACGCCCGCCAGGGACAGGCTTTCCGCCAGGGTTTGCAGCGTGACCGTCTTGCCGGTGCCGGTGGCGCCTGCGATCAGCCCGTGGCGGTTGGCGTATTTCAGCAGCAGCCTTTGCGGAGCGGCGCTGTCCGGCCCGCCGCAGCCCACCACGATCGTGTTCGCGTGCCGATCCACCACATCCGTCATTCCTGTTCCCCCGTTGCGCCGGGCGCCGGTTTGCCGTCCGGCGCGACAATACATTGTTAATGCAACCATGACAGGATGCGAATCGTTCGTCATCAGGCTCGTCGGTGACGAACCTTCCTCCCTGTTGGACTTGCCGCGCCTTCGGGCGCGGTTTTTTTGTGATTGCGGCCTTGTCACGGAACTGTTGACGGATGGCGGCGGCGCGACTAGCGTGCAGATCAATGATGACCGGCCAGTCCGGCAGGGGGAAGACAGCGCCTATGGCGTCGGGGTCGTGGTTCGTGCCACGACCCTTTCCAGTTTCGCCCCGGCCCTTGATGTCACGCGATCCGTGTCGATGTGATGACAGGCAGATGCCTGCCAGATCCATGCGGGTCAACGCTTGGTGAACACCGCCATCCGGTTGCGGCCTGACAAACGCGAACGGACATGCTAGGCCCGCTCAACGCATTGAGCAAAGGGACGAAACAACCATGCCAATCAAACCCTCGCAGGCCCTTCTGGCGGCGCTTGCCCTTGTCGCGGCACCGGCCTTCGCGCAGGACAACGCCGCGCCCGCAGCACCGGCCCCCGCCGCCGAGGCCCCTGCCGCCGAGGCCCCCGCCGCCGAAGCTCCTGCCGCCGAAGCTCCTGCCGCCGAGGCTCCCGCCACGCCTGCGGCCGAAGCGCCCGCCACGGACGGCGCCGCCGAGGCCCCTGCCACGCCGGCGGCCGATGCGCCCGCCGATGCGGAACCGCAGGTCGGCCAGTATTACGTCAAGACCACGAACCAGGACTGGACCACCCGCTGCCTGAAGGCCGAGCAGGGCAAGGATCCTTGCGAGCTGTATCAGCTGCTCAAGGACGACGAGGGGAACGCGGTGGCCGAGATGACCCTGATCCCGCTGAAGAACAGCGAGGACGTGGCGGCGGGCGCGACGGTGGTCGCGCCCCTGGAAACCGACCTGATCCAGGGTCTGGGCTTTGCCGTCGGCACGGGCGAGTCGCGGGGCTATCCCTTCAGCTTCTGCGCCCCGGTGGGCTGCGTCTCGCGGCTGGGCTTCACCCAGGCCGAACTGGACGCGCTGAAGCGCGGAAGCGAGGCGACGCTGACCCTGCTGCCTTTTGGCGGCAACCGCGACAATCCGGTCCGGCTGAAGCTGTCGCTGTCGGGCTTTACTGCGGCGTTCGACGCGCTGTCGGCCTATGCCGACGAGCCCGCCCCGGCAGCCGCTCCTGCGGCGGAAACGCCCGCGGCGGACGCCCCCGCCAACTGATCCGGGCCGCAGAACAGCAACCGCGCCCCGCCGGGCGCGGTTTTTTCATGCCCGCCGTCGGACTGGCCGTCAGACTGGCCGTCAGACCGGCCGTCGGATTCGCCGTCAGACCCGCCGCAGCGCGATCACCGCGTTCAGCCCGCCAAAGGCGAAGGCGTTGGACAGCACGGCATCGACGCGGGCATCCCGCGCCTCGTTCGGAACCACGTCCAGCGCGCATTCGGGATCGGGTTCCTGATAGCCGATGGTGGGCGCGATCACGCCATCGCGCAGCGCCATGATGCAGGCCAGCAGCTCCACCGCGCCGGTGCCGCCGATGACATGCCCGTGCATCGCCTTGGTCGAGGAGATCATCAGCCGGTCGGCGTGATGGCCGAAGGCATGGGCCACCGCCGCGCATTCGGTCTTGTCGTTGGCCGCCGTGCCGGTGCCGTGGGCGTTGATATAGCCGACGTTCTCGGGGTTCAGGCCCGCGTCCTCCAGCGCGCCGGTGATCGCCCGCTCGGCCCCCTGGGCCGAGGGCATCACGATGTCCTGCGCGTCCGAGGACATGGCGAATCCCACCACCTCGGCCAGGATGTCGGCGCCGCGGGCGCGGGCGTTGTCGAAATCCTCGAAAACGAAGACGCCCGCCCCCTCGCCCTGGACCATGCCGTTGCGGTTGGCGGAGAACGGGCGGCAGGCGTCCTTGGACATGACGCGCAGCCCTTCCCAGGCCTTGACGCCGCCAAAGCACAGCATCGCCTCGGACCCGCCGGTCAGCATCACCTGCGCCGCGCCCGACCGGATCATCTGAAAGGCCAGGCCCATGGCGTGGTTGGAACTGGCGCAGGCGGTCGCCACCGTGAAGGCCGGGCCGCGCAGCCCGAATTCCATGCTGACATGGCTGGCGGCGGCGTTGTTCATCAGCTTGGGAACGACAAAGGGATGGACGCGGTTCTTCCCTTCCTCGTAGACGGTGCGGTAGTTTTCGTCCCAGGTGTTCAGCCCGCCGCCCGCCGTGCCCAGCACGACGCCCGACCGCAGGCCGAGCGCGCCCTGGAAATCCAGCCCGGACTGCGCCACCGCCTGCTTGGCCGCCAGCAGCGCGAACTGCGTGAACTTGTCGTAGAGCAGGATCTGCTGACGGTTGAAGTAATCCTCGGCCCGCCAGTCGTGGATCTGCGCGCCGATCTGAATCGACAGGCGGTCCACGTCGCGGAAATCCAGCTGGCTGATGCCGCAGCGCCCTTCGCGAAAGGCGGCCAGCGTCGTCGGCACGTCATGGCCCAGGGCGTTTATCGTGCCCGCGCCGGTGATCACCACCCGGCGCGGGCCATCGGCACCGCGGGCGGGGGTCTTCTCGGGGTCAGGCGTTTCGGCGGCCTTCTTGCCGGACTTCTTGGGGCTCATGCGGCCTTCTGCGCCACCAGCCGTTCGACGGCTGCGATGATGGTACCCATGGTCGAGATGTCGAAGTCCGACTTTTCCGGCTCATTGGCGTTGAACGGGATCGAGATGTCGAACTCTTCCTCCAGCGCGAAGATCGATTCGACCAGCCCCAGGCTGTCGATGCCCAGATCCTGGGGGGTGGAATCGTCGCTGATCTGGTCGGGTTCAAGCATGGCCTGTTCGGCGATGATGGCCGTGATGCGGTCTCTGATCTGGTCGGTCATGAAGCCTCCTGCTCAGCCCTTTTCCAACAGTCGTGTAACAGTTTCCTGAAGCTTTGCCACTTGCTGCGCGAATCTTGGCAGGCGGCGCATGGCCTTCTGGATCTCCATCTGCGTTTCCATCTTGACGGCGGGGTTGCCCAGGATCACCCGGCCCGCGGGGACGCGCGTGAAGATCTTGCTGGCGCCACCGGCGATCACGTCGTCGCCGATCTCGATGTTGTCGCTGACGCCGACCTTGCCGGCCAGCACCACCCGGTTGCCGATCTTCGACGACCCGGCGATTCCCACCTGGGAACACAGCAGGCAGTCGTCGCCCACGACCACGTTGTGGCCCAGCATCACCAGATTGTCGATCTTGGTGCCGCGGCCCACGCGGGTCGCGCGGATCGTGCCGCGGTCGATGGTCGCGTTGGCGCCGATTTCCACGTCGTCGCCGATATCGACCCCGCCCAGCGAATGGATCCGCGTCCAGTGCTGCCGCTTGATGTCTTCGCGCGCGCCAAGGGTGCGGCGGATTTCCTCGATCCCCGACTCCTCGGGGGTGACAAAGGAAAAGCCGTCGCCGCCGACCACCGCGCCCGATTGCATGATCAGCCGATGGCCCGCGGTCACGCCATGGGCGATGCGCGCGCCCGCGTGGATCAGCACGTCGTCGCCCAGCCTGGAACCGCGACCGATCGACACATGCGGCCCGATCCGCGCGCGGGCTCCGATCCGCACATCGGGGCCGATCACCGCGAAGGGTCCGATCGCCGCGCCGTACCCGATCTGGGCCGAGGGGTCGATAACGGCGGTCGGATGGATGCCCGGCGCGATGTCGGGGCCGGGGTCGAAGGCGCGGGTCAGGCCCGCCATCAGCAGGCGCGGGCGCGGCGCAAAGATCGCGGCCTTCAGGCCCAAGGCTTCGGGGTCCATGCCCTGCGCCAGGATGGCCATGCTGCCGGGCTTCAGCGCTTCGGCGTATCCGGGCGACATCGCCAGGGCAATGACGCCGCCGTCCGGTCCGACCGGCCCGGTGGCGGCGGGCTCGGCCGCGCCGGTGACGGGCAGGTCCAGATCGCCCCAGCCCTGCGCGTCCAGCGCCTGCGCCAATTCGCGGATGGTGATTGCCATGGTCGCCCCCTTTGTCGGAAGCGACTTAGACCTTCCGGGCCTATGAATCCAGTCCGGCCTTCTGGATCGCGTCATACAGAACGGCGTCGCGGCCATAAACATCCTCGAACCGGCGGATGGTGCCGTCGGCGTCGGGAAAGGCCGTGAAATAGACCAGATGCACCGGAACCGGGGGGGTCAGCTTCAGCCAGGTTTCCTTGCCGCGATCCAGCGCCCGCCGGAACATCGCCTGCGGATCGGCGGCCTGCCCCGACAGCAGGGCATGGGCCAGGTCGAAGGGATCGCCGATGCGGATGCAGCCGTGGGAATGGGCGCGCATGGCGTTGCCGAACAGATGCTTGGTGGGCGTGTCGTGCAGATAGATGTTCCAGGGGTTCGGGAAGATGAACTTCACCAGCCCCAGCGCATTGTCGTCGCTGGCCTTCTGCCGCATCCGGTAAGGGAAGTTCGCCGCCGTATAGCGCCCGAAGTCGATGCGGTCGCGCCCGATCACGTTTCCGTTCCCGTCCACCACGTCCAGATGCGACACGGCATGGCGGTTGGCCTGCAACTTCGGCAGGTATTCCTTGACGGTGATCGAACGGGGCACGTTCCAGCGCGGGTTCGCCACCACATATTCGATCTGGTCCGAAAATTCGGGCGTCTGCCGGTCGCGTTCGGTGCTGCCAACGACGACGCGGGTGCTGAACACCTGCGCCCCGCCCTCCATGATGCGGGCGGCGTATTCGGGGATGTTGACCCAGACATGGCGGGCGTCCAGATCCTCGCCCCCCATCCAGCGCATCCGCTCCAGCGCGACGACAATGGCGCGGCTGCGGCTGTCCTCGGGCACGTCGCCGTTCAGGTGGCGGATGGTCTTCGGTCCGGCCACCCCGTCCGGGGGCAGGCCCGCGGCCGCCTGATAGCGCGCGACCGCATCGGCCAGGGCCGCGTCATAGGCCTGCGGATCGGTCGCGGGCGCGGCAAAGCCGATGCTGTCCAGCCGGGCGCGCAGGGGCAACACGCCCTCGCCCCGCGCGCCGACGCGCCACATCCCCTCGGGCGCGCGGGGAAGGCCCGCGGGAACGGCCAGGGATTCGCCGCCGGACAGGGCGCGCTGCAAGGCCAGATAGGCGGGATGGCGCGGTTGCAGGTCCAGCAGGAACCGGCGCGGATCCGGGGCCTGGGTGAAATCGCGGATCAGCCGGTCGATGGGCGGGCGCCTGACCTCTCGCTTGATCAGCGGGTCGATGCTGGCGGGGCGCACGACGCCCCCCGTCATGTCGCGCAGGTAACGGGCCAGGATTCGCGCCTGCCCCACCTCGGCCCGGATGTCGCGCGCATCGCCGGCCAGCGCCGCGCCTGGATAGCGGCCCGCCGGGATGCCGTGGGCCGGCGCGGTGGCGACCGCGTGAAGCAGCGCCTCGCGCCGCTGGGCGGCCCGAGGGCCCATGAAGATCGGCCCCAGGCCGTGCGTGCCATAATAGGCTGCAAGATCGGGGTGCGCCGCCGCAGCCTGCGCCAGCGCCATTTCCGCAGGCGTGAAATGCAGGCGTGGTGCTGCGGCAACACCCATGGAGGGCGCAAGACCCGCCTGCGGCTGAGCAACCGCCGATTGAGCGCCCAGAATCAGAAGAATAGCTGCAACCAGCCTGAAGCCGTTCATGATCACCCCGCCCCGATCGTGACCCGAATCTGCCATCGGAACAGGGATTTCGCCAGCAAATGCGGGGCGGTCGGATGTCGCCGGGCGGCGATGGTTGCAGCCCTGCCACAGCGCCGGGACGCATTCGCAACACCGCCGTGACATCGGCAGGAAATCGCCTAACCTTGTGGATATTCATCTTCCGGGGGCAGGAAACTGTTTCTGAGCGCACGGTCTTTTGACATATTGTTAAGCAGCCGGGGATAACCTTGGTGGCGCCGCAGGGGATGTGGCGGACAAAAGACGAAGTGGGACAGGCGATCTGACATGACATTCGACCTTCTTTCGCGTCGCGGCATCCTGGGCGTGTTTGCGGCGACAACCGTGACGGCAGCGCCGGTAATGGCCAATGCCTTCGGCTTCCTGCGGGGCGCGGGCGACATGCGCCGCATCCGCATGTATTCGGGCAGAACCGGCGAAAGCCTCGACACCGTTTACTGGGTCGACGGCAAGTACATCCGCGAAGCCCTGAACGAGATCAACGTCTTCATGCGCGACTGGCGCACGGGCGAGGCGATCGGGATCGACCCGCGCACCGTTGATGTCGCCGCGGCCTCGCACCGGCTGCTGCAAACCAACGAACCCTACATGATGCTGTCGGGCTATCGCTCGCCCCGCACCAACGCGATGCTGCGCCGGTCCTCCAGCGGGGTTGCGCGCAATTCTCTGCACATGGTGGGCAAGGCCGCCGACCTGCGGCTGAAATCGCGCTCGGTCGGGCAGATGTACAATGCCGCGATGTCCTGCCGCGCCGGGGGCGTGGGCAAGTATTCGCGGTCGAATTTCGTCCACATGGACTGCGGTCCGGTTCGCAACTGGGGCGCCTGAACGGCCCCGGACCCCGATCGCTTGACCCTGCGCCGCACGCTTTTCCGCGCGCGGCGCCTTTTGCGTGTCCGGCTGCCGGACCGGACCGGGCGGGATGCGCCTTGACGAAACCCGACGGGTGCGAAACCCTTGACGACGAGCACAGGACAAAAGGCCGCATGATGCCGCATATGACGCGCCGGTACCGAACCGCCAAGAAGATCCAGGCGGCGGCGATCCGGCTGGCAGTGCGCGACGGATTGGCAAACGTCACCACCGAGGCGATCGCCCGCGAGGCAGGCATCAGCACCCGCACCTTCTTCAACTATTATCCCTACAAGGAAGCGGCGATGATGGGCCCGCCCCCCGATTATCCCGCCGAGGCGTCCGAGCAGTTCGTCGCGGGCACCGGCACGCTGATCGAGGATCTGGGCCGCCTGATCACCGCGCATCTGTCGCGTTTCCTCGACGAGCGCGAGCTGCTGGTCCACATCCTGGCGCTGTCGGACACCGACCCCAAGCTGGACGCGCTGCGCAATTCCACCATGCTGTCGCGCCGCGCCCAGATGCGGGAACTGCTGCGCCGCCGCTGCCCCGCCGCCCGGCCCGCCCAGATCGAGATCCTGGCCGCCGCCATCGTCGCCGCGACCAATGCCGCCACCAAGGCCTGGACCAGCGGAGAGGCCGACGACTTCATCGCCGCCGCCCTTGAAAACCTGTCGCTGATCCAGCCTGCGGCCGAGATGCTGGGCCGGCCCCCCGGCTAGACGGCCAGCATTTTTCGGTAAAGCCCTTCGAGGAAAGGCTCGGCCTCGACGAAGGGGTCGTGGCCCGGACCCAGCACGGCCCGCACCTGCACGTCGAAATCGGCGTAATGCTGGGTCAGGGCCCAGATCGAGAAGATCAGGTGATGCGGATCCACCCGCGCCAGCCGCCCCTGGTCCATCCAGCCTTGCAGGATGGCGGCGGCGGTATCGACGATCCGGCGCAGGCTGCCGCCCAGGATTTCCGTCAGATGCGGCGCGCCTTGCAGGATTTCATAGGCGAACAGGCGGCTTTCGCGGGGAAAGCGGCGCGACATGTCCAACTTGGCGCGGACATAGCCCATCACCTCGGCCAGGGGCTCTCCTTGGGGGTCGATGCGGATCATCGGCGCCAGCCACATGTCCAGCAGCGTCGTCAGCAGCGTCTTGTGGATGTCGTCCTTGGACGGGAAGTAATAAAGGACGTTCGGCTTGGACAGGCCCGCGGCCTCGGCGATCTGGTCCACCGTGGCGCCCCGGAAGCCGTTGGTCGAAAAGGCGGTCAGCGCGCCTTCCAGGATCAGGTCGCGGTTCTTCTGCTGGATGCGGGTCAGGGGGGCGTCGGACTGGTCCGTCATGTTTCGGCTCCGTCTTGGCGGATGGCGCAATTTCGGGCATCGGGTCTTGCCGCGGCCTTCTGGATGCTTGACTGAGGCCCGCCCCGTGCTAGCCTGTTCCTGACCATTTGGTCAATAAAGGAAGGGGTTTAGGGCCGCCTTGCTGCCCGACGGACTGCCATGCCCCGATCAAGCCGACCCCGCGACAGAACGGGGGGCCAGACAGGAAGGACGACAGATGACCGACGCCAGCGGGCCGGTTTCGGCTGCCAACATGAAGGTGGACGGCGAAAGGCTGTGGGACAGCCTGATGCAGATGGCCCGGATCGGTCCCGGCGTGGCTGGCGGCAACAACCGCCAGACCCTGACCGACGCCGATGCCGAGGGCCGCGCCCTGTTCCGCCGCTGGGCCGAGGAGGCGGGCATGACCATGGGCCTGGACCGGATGGGCAGCATGTTCATGCGCCACGAGGGGGCCGAGCCGGATCTTGACCCCGTTTACATCGGCAGCCACCTGGACACCCAGCCGACCGGAGGCAAGTTCGACGGCGTTCTGGGCGTGCTGTCGGGGCTGGAGGTGATCCGGTCCATCCGCGACATGGGCATCAGGACGCGCCGTCCCGTCGTGGTGGTGAACTGGACGAACGAGGAAGGCACGCGCTTCGCCCCCGCCATGCTGGCCTCCGGCGTCTTCGCGGGCGTGCTGACCGAGGATTACGCCAACAGCCGCACCGACGCCGAGGGCAGGCGCTTCGGGGACGAGCTGGACCGCATCGGCTGGCGCGGGGACGAGCCGCCGGGCGGCCGCAGGATGCACGCGATGTTCGAATACCATATCTAGCAGGGCCCGATCCTGGAGGCCGAGAACAAGCAGATCGGCGTCGTCACGCATGGCCAGGGCCTGTGGTGGTTGCAGGTGACGCTGACGGGGAAAGAGGCGCATACCGGATCGACGCCCATGTCCATGCGCGTGAACGCGGGCCTGGGCATGGCCCGCGTCATCGAGGCCGTGCACCGCATCGCCATGGACCACCAGCCCGACGCCGTTGGCGCCGTGGGCCAGGCGGATGTCTGGCCGAACAGCCGCAACGTGATCCCCGGCCGCGCGGTCTTCACCGTCGATTTCCGCTCGCCCGATCTGGCCAAGCTGAATGCGATGCGGGCGCGGCTGGAGGAAGAGGCGCCCCGCATCGCCGCCGGCCTGGGTCTGGGGATCGCCATCGAGCCGGTCGGCCATTTCGATCCGGTGGCCTTCGATCCCGGTCTGGTCGAGGTGGTGCGGGGCGCGGCGGAACGACTGGGTTACAGCCACATGAACATCGTCTCGGGCGCGGGTCACGACGCCTGCTGGATCAGCCGCGTCGCGCCCACGGTGATGATCATGTGCCCCTGCGTGGACGGGCTGTCCCACAACGAGGCCGAGGAGATCAGCCCCGAATGGGCAAGCGCGGGCGCTGACGTGCTGCTGCACGCGGTGCTGGATGCGGCAGAGGTTGTCCGCTGACGCGGACGAACGCCGGGGGCTTCGCGCCCCCGGACCCCCGCGGGATATTTGAACAAAGATGAAAGGGATGGGGATGAGCACGGTTATACGGAACGGCACCATCGTCACCGCCGACCTTTCCTGCAAGGCCGACGTTCTGGTCGAGGGCGGGCGCATTGCCGCCATCGGCCAGGGGCTGACCGGCGACAGGGTTCTGGACGCGACCGGCTGCTATGTCATGCCGGGCGGCATCGACCCGCATACGCATCTGGAGATGCCCTTCATGGGCACCTATTCCGCCGACGATTTCGACAGCGGCACGCGGGCGGCGCTGGCGGGCGGAACGACGATGGTGGTGGACTTCGCCCTGCCCTCGCCCGGTCAGGGGCTGCTGGATGCGTTGCGGATGTGGGACAACAAGTCGGGGCGGGCGCATTGCGATTACAGCTTCCACATGGCCGTGACCTGGTGGAGCGAGCAGGTTTGGGACGAGATGCAGGCGGTGGTGGATCGCGGCATCACCAGCTTCAAGCATTTCATGGCCTACAAGGGCGCGCTGATGGTGAACGACGACGAGTTGTTCAGCAGCTTCCGCCGGGTGGGCGATCTGGGCGGCGTGGCCCTGGTCCATGCCGAGAACGGCGACGTGGTGGCCGAACTCTCCGCCCGGCTGCTGGCCGAGGGCAACACCGGCCCCGAGGCCCACGCCTATTCCCGTCCCCCGCAGGTCGAGGGCGAGGCCACCAACCGCGCCATCATGGTGGCCGACATGGCGGGCGTGCCGCTGTATGTCGTGCATGTCAGTTGCGAGGACAGCCACGAGGCGATCCGCCGTGCGCGGGCGCAGGGCAAGCGGGTCTGGGGCGAGCCGCTGATCCAGCACCTGACGCTGGACGAAAGCGAGTATTTCAACCCCGACTGGGACCATGCCGCGCGGCGCGTCATGTCGCCGCCCTTCCGCGACAAGCGGCACCAGGACAGCCTGTGGGCGGGGCTGCAATCGGGTTCCCTGTCGGTGGTGGCGACCGATCATTGCGCCTTCACCACAGCGCAGAAGCGCACGGGGGTGGGCGATTTTACCAAGATCCCCAACGGCACCGGGGGGTTAGAGGACCGGATGCCGATGCTGTGGACGCATGGGGTGACGACCGGGCGGCTGACGCCGAACGAGTTCGTGGCCGTCACCTCGACCAACATCGCCAAGATCCTGGGGATGTATCCCAGAAAGGGCGCGGTGCTGGTGGGGTCGGATGCCGATCTGGTGGTCTGGGACCCCGAGGCGGAGAAGGTGATCAGCGCAGAAAGCCAGCAGTCGGCAATTGATTACAACGTGTTCGAAGGGCAGCGGGTGAAGGGCCTGCCGCGATACGTTCTGACGCGGGGGGTGGTGGCGGTGACGGACGGCACGCTGGATAGCCGCGAAGGGCATGGAGAGTTCGTCGCCCGAGAGCCGCGCGGCACGGTGAACCGGGCGCTGTCGGCCTGGAAGGAATTGACGGCGCCGAGGCCGGTGGAGCGGTCGGGGATACCGGCGAGCGGGGTTTGAATGGTCCGCTGGCTCAGACATCACGGGCTGGATTCGCGGATTGCGGCTCTGATCTTCGGCACCCTTTCGGTAACGGTCTTGGTTGGGGGCATGTTGCAAGAAGCGTTGCTGGCGGCTTTTTCGGAAAGAGCAGGTCCGCTTTTCACCACGCCGCTAGCCGTTCTGATAGGCATGGCGATGCTTGCGCCTGCGCTTCTCGTCTTCTGGTTTTTGCCTTCCCTGGTGCTGTTTGCCCTTGCCGTCAGCCTTACCTGGCAATTCGCCGGGGCACGATCAGCCTTGGACTGGGCGGCACTGGTGACTGCCACCTCTACCCTGACTGTCGTTGCAATCATCTTTGTCACCGAAGGAGCAACTGTTGACGAAGCTGTCGACATGATAGGTCTGCCTGGCGCCATTTACGTTGCCGTAGCGCCGCTCATGGCACGGCTGATCTATGCAGGAATGCCGACCCGCGATGCATGAATCCGTCATCACCGCCCGCGACGTTTCCCTCATCTTCCCCACCGCCGACGGCCCCGTCCACGCGCTGAAGGACGTCAGTCTCACCATCGACCGCGGCGATTTCGTCAGCTTCATCGGTCCCTCGGGCTGCGGCAAAACCACCTTCCTGCGGGCCATCGCCGCCTTGGAAACCCCCACCGGCGGCACGCTGTCCGTCAACGGCATGACGCCCGACGCGGCGCGGCGTGCCCGCGCCTATGGCTATGTCTTCCAGGCGCCGGGGCTTTATCCCTGGCGCACCATCGCAGGGAACATCGGCCTGCCGTTGGAGATCATGGGCTTTTCCCGCGCCGACCGGGCGCAGCGGATCCAGCGCGTGCTGGACCTCGTGGACCTGACCGGCTTCGGGGGCAAGTATCCCTGGCAGCTTTCGGGCGGAATGCAGCAGCGCGCCTCGATCGCGCGCGCCCTGGCCTTCGACGCCGACATCCTGCTGATGGACGAACCCTTCGGCGCCCTGGACGAGATCGTGCGCGACCGTCTGAACGAGGCGCTGCTGGAGTTGTGGAAGAAGACCGGCAAGACCATCGGCTTCGTCACCCATTCCATCCCCGAGGCGGTGTATCTCTCCACCAAGATCGTTGTCATGTCGCCGCGCCCCGGCCGGATCACGCGCATCATCGACAGCCCCCTGCCCCGCGACCGGCCATTGGAGATCCGCGACACGCCCGAGTTCATCGCGCTTGCCCAGCAGGTCCGCGAGGGCCTGCGCGAGGGCCACGGCCATGACTGAGGCGGCCGCGGATGATGGGGCAAACCCCACCCTTCGGGGCGGTTTGCCCGTCCTGACCGTGCTGCTGGCGATTGTCGCCGTCTGGTACGGAGCGGCAATCTGGATGAACGCCCCTTGGGTGCGCGATCAGGCGGCCCGCGCCGAAACCGTGCTGACCGCCGGCGACCTGATGCGCCAAACCCTGACGCTGGAACGCCCGGTCCTGCCCGCGCCGCATCAGGTGGCGGCCGGGCTGTGGGAGGGGGTGGCGGGCCAGAAGATCACCTCGAAGCGAAGCCTGGTCTGGCACGGCTGGATCACGCTGTCGGCGACCCTGGCGGGCTTTGCCATCGGCACGCTGGCAGGGATCGCGTTGGCCGTGGGCATCGTCCACAACCGCGCCATGGACCAGTCGGTGATGCCCTGGGCGGTCGCCAGCCAGACGGTGCCGATCCTGGCCATCGCCCCCATGGTGATCGTGGTCATGGCAAGCGCGGGGATCACCGGCCTTTTGCCCAAGGCGATCATCGCGGCCTGGCTGTCCTTCTTTCCGGTTCTTGTCGGCATGGTGAAGGGATTGCGCACCCCCGACGCGATGCAGCTTGACCTGATGCACAGCTGGAACGCCAGCCGCGCGCAGGTCTTCTGGCGCCTGCGGATGCCCAGTTCGCTGCCCTTCCTGTTCGCCAGCCTCAAGGTCGCCATTGCCGCCGCCCTGGTCGGCACCATCGTGGGCGAGCTTCCGGCGGGCGCCACGGCGGGACTTGGCGCGCGGCTGCTGTCGGGCAGCTACTACGGGCAGACGGTGCAGATCTGGTCGGCGCTGTTCGCCGCCGCGATCCTGGCCGCCGTTCTGGTCATGCTGATCGGCGCGCTGGAAAGGCTGACGCTGCGCCGCATGGGGTTGGCATGACAAGCGCCTTGCCCATCATCGCGGTCTGGCTGGGCGCCTTGGCGCTGAACGCCTGGCTGGCCCGCTTCGACACCCGGGCGACCCGGCTGGCGGTGGCGCTGATCTTCGGCGCCACGATCCTGGTGTTGTGGGAATTGGCGGTGCGGATCTATGCCGTGCCGCCGGTGATCCTGCCCGCGCCCAGCCGGATCGGCGCCAGCTTCGCGGCCAACACCGCGATCCTCTGGACCGATTTCGTGCAGACCATCCTCAAGGGCGCGCTGACAGGCTGGCTGATCGGCGCGGCGGCCGCCGTGCTGACCGCCATCGCCATCGACCGCAGCCCGTTCCTGCAACGCGGCCTGCTGCCCATCGGCAATTTCGTGGCGGCCCTGCCCATTGTCGGCATCGCGCCGATCCTGGTGATGTGGTTCGGCTTCGACTGGCAATCCAAGGCCGCCGTGGTCGTGGTCATGGTGTTCTTCCCGATCCTGGTGAACACGGTCGCGGGGCTTGCCGCGGCCGATCCGATGCAGCGCGACCTGATGGCGACCTGGGCCGCGCCCTACCGCGCCAGCCTTTGGAAGCTGCGCCTGCCCGCCGCCATGCCGTTCCTGTTCAACGGGCTGAAGATCACCACCACGCTGGCCCTGATCGGCGCCATCGTGGCGGAATTCTTCGGCAGCCCGACCCGGGGCATGGGGTTTCGGATCTCGACCGCCGTGGGGCGGCTGGACCTGCCGCTGGTCTGGGCGGAAATCCTTGTGGCGGCCCTCGCGGGATCGCTGTTCTATGGCATCGTGGCGCTGATCGAGAAGAAGGTGACGTTCTGGCACCCGTCGCAGCGCCGTCAACGGGGCTGACGCCCCAACACAGGAGAGGGAAGATGAAGACATTGATGCTGGGCGCCGCCCTGATGTTTGCAGGCGGCGCGGCCGGGGCGCAGGAACTGACCCTGCAACTGAAATGGGTCACGCAGGCGCAGTTCGCCGGATACTATGTCGCCAAGGACAAGGGCTTCTACGAGGAGGAAGGCCTGGACGTGACCATCCTGCCCGGCGGCCCGGACATCGCGCCGACGCAGGTGCTGGCGGGCGGCGGGGCCGACGTGATCGTCGAATGGATGCCCGCGGCCCTTGCCGCGCGCGAAAAGGGCCTGCCCCTGGTCAACATCGCGCAGCCCTTCAAGGCATCGGGGATGATGCTGACCTGCCTCAAGGAAAGCGGCATCAACGATCCCCGGACCGACTTCAAGGGCAAGACCCTGGGCGTCTGGTTTTCCGGCAACGAATACCCGTTCCTGTCCTGGATGAGCCAGCTTGGCCTGTCCACCGAAGGCGGCCCGGACGGGGTCACGGTCCTGAAGCAGGGCTTCAACGTCGATCCCCTGCTGCAAAAGCAGGCGGCCTGCATCAGCACCATGACCTATAACGAATATGGGCAAGTCCTCGACGCCGGCATCTCCCCCGACGATCTGGTGACGTTCAAATACGAGGACCAGGGCGTCGCCACGCTGGAGGACGGCCTTTACGTCCTGGAAAGCACGCTGGAGGACAGCGCCAAGGTGACCGACCTGGTCAAGTTCGTGCGCGCCAGCATGAAGGGCTGGAAATACGCCGAGGAGAACCCCGAGGAGGCCGCCCAGATCGTGCTGGACAACGACGAGACCGGCGCGCAGACCCTGGACCACCAGGTCCGCATGGTCACGGAGATCGGCAAGCTGACCGCCGGCAGCAACGGCGTGCTGGACGAGGCCGATTATCAGCGCACCGTGGACACGCTGATGGCGGGCGGTTCCGATCCGGTGATCTCGGCAGCGCCGGAAGGCGCCTTTACCCACATGATCACCGACCGCGCCTTCGACTGATCTTCTTTCTTGCCCGGATACCCTCGGGGTCTCAAGGCGGGGCCTCGCGGCGTCCGGGCGGAAGGCGGGATCGGAAAGGCGGTCCGGCGGATCTCTTTTCGGCAACAAAGGAACCGGCAGGGCCGGGCAAAAGGGGGGCGGACGGCCCCCTTCCCCATGGCCCTTGCGTTGCCCCGAACCGCGCGTCATAGCCCCGGGCATGAGACCGCCGCCCCCCGGCACAGCTTCGCCGCCGACGCCCAGGGCATCGCACAAGGCAGCTTCATGGCCGCCGTCAGCGTGGTCCTGCTGACCCATCTGGGCTTTGCGACCGGACAAACGGCAGGGCTGGCGATCCTGATCTCCTATGCGGCGGGCTGGTCTCCTTCGGCCCGGTGTTCTTTGCCGTCAACATGCCGTTCTACTGGCTGGGCCGGAAACGCTTCGGGTCCGCCTTTGTCGCGAAAAGCTTCATGGCGGTGGCGATCCTGTCCGCCCTAACCCTGAACCCGACCCTGATCCTGCCGCCGCATCTGCGATTCGGCACCGTTCATCCGGCAATCGGCTGCCTGACCGGAGCGTGCTCGATCGCGCTGTTTCGCCACGGATCGTCCCTGGGGGGGCATCGGGATCGTGGGGCTTTACATCCAGGATGCCACGGGCGTCCGGGCCGGGTGGGTGCAACTGGGCTTTGATGCCATCCTGTTCGGGATTGCGCTGACGCCGCGCGACCCCGCAACGGCGGGGTGGAGCTTTCTGAGCGCGCTGATCCTGAACCTGACCACCGCGGTGAACCACCGCAAGGACCGCTATATCGCCTGATGCCCGGGGGGCGGTTGCCCGCCCCCAGGCCTGCTTATCGCGCCGTCTCGCGGACGACCTCGCCCTGCCGATCCAGTTCCAGCGTCACGGCTTCGCCCTGGGGATTGGTCGCCTCCAGCATCAGGCGGGGGCCCTGGGCGCGCAGGAATCCAAAGTCCTTGTAGCCCGCCTGCGTCAGTTTCCGGTTGACCGCCACGGCGTCGAAGCCGGCCGGGACCGGCGCCGGGCCGCGCGCATCCGCCCCGCGCGGGCCTTCGCCGCGCTGGCCTTCGCGCGCATCCGCATTACGCGGACCTTCGCCGCGCGGGCTGTGGTCGCCGTGCTGGCCGGGGCCGCGGTCGCCGCGGCGTTCCTCGGCCGGGCGGTCTCCCTTCGGACCCCTGCCCTCCTCGCGGCCGAAACGCAGCACGCGGCCGTCGGCGTCGAACTCGGCGCGCATGTCATAGCCGTTGGCATCCTCGCCTTCGACCATGACGCGTCCATCGCGGTTCATGACCTCCTCGATGCGATCGAACTGGCCGATCACCTCGTTGCCCCGGACGGCCTGGGGCAGCAGCGTGGAAACCAGATCGGCGGGGATCGCCGCGTCGTCCACCTCGACCCCGATCAGGCCGTTCTGCCGGTCGAACCGCGCCTCGATCTCGGCTCCGGTGGGCTGGCGGCCGTTGATCTCGACATGTTCGGGGCGCTGCTTGATCTCGGTGAGGGATCCGAACAGCGTCATCACCTGTTGTCCGCGCAGATCCGCCGGGACCATGGCGTCGACCAGCGATTGCGGCAGCACGCCGCCGTCCGCCTCGACCTCGATCAGGTTGCCCGCCATGTCGATCTTGGCCTCGATGTCTACGCCCTCGGCGGTGCGGCCTTCGATCTCGCGCGTGCCGTCGCGCTTGGTCTCGATCTCCAGGTTGTTCAGGTTCAGCCCCGCCAGCGGCGCGGGCAGATCGCCCGCGGCGGGGGCGGTTTGCGCCATGGCGTTCGTGCCGATCCCGGCGATCAATGCCAGCATGGCGGCTGATGTGGTGAATCTGCGCATGACCATTGTCGTTGTCCTTTCCATTTTCCGGGCGGCATGGCGCCCTGACGAATCACGTTCTAACAACCCCTCGCCGAACGAATCGCCAATGGCCCGTTTGGTTTCCATTTGGGATCGCGCCGTTAGACTGGGGGCATGACCATGATCCGCGCCCTTGCCCTGTGCCTGCTGACCTGCGTCCCCGCGCAGGCCCAGGAGGTCGCGCCCGAGACGATCGACCAGTTCCGTCCCCTGCCCCTGCACCAGGTCGCGGCCGCGGTCTCGGAACGCTATGCGGGGCGGCTGCTGGCCGCCGACACCCGTGCCCCGCGGCCCGAGGAGCGCGGCCTGGGTGCAGAGCTGGTGTATCAGTTCCGGCTCGCGACACCGCAGCGGAACCTTTTGGACATCCGCATCGACGCGCGGACCGGGCGGTTCCTGTCCGTGTCGGGCCGGGGACAGCTTGCCGCCCGCCAGGCGGCGCAGGATTGAAGGAAACCCGATGCGCGCCTTGATCGTCGAGGATGACCCGGTCCTGTCGGGCCAGCTTGCCGCCGCCATGGCGGACGCGGGCTTTGTCACGGACTGCGCGAGGGATGGCGCGCGGGGCGAATACCTGGGGGCGACCGAGTCCTACGACGTGGCGATCCTGGATCTGGGCCTTCCGGGAATGCCGGGGATCGAGGTGCTGACCCGCTGGCGCGACGCGGGGCTGGCCATGCCCGTGCTGATCCTGACCGCGCGGGGCGACTGGACCGACAAGGTGGCCGGGTTCCGCGCCGGGGCCGACGACTATGCCGTCAAGCCCTTCCGCCTGGACGAGGTCGTGCTGCGCTGCCAGACCCTGATCCGCCGGGCGGCTGGCCATGCCCGTCCGGTGATTCGCGCCGGCTCTCTGGTTCTGGACGGCCAGCTTGGCGTCATCACCCGCGACGGCGTCGCCCTGAAGCTGACCGCCTTCGAGCAGCGCATCCTGGCCTATCTGATCCACCACCAGAACCGCGTCGTCAGCCGCACGGAACTGTCCGATCATCTGTACGACGCCGACGCCGACCGCGACTTCAAGTCCATCGAGGTCGTGATCGGCCGCCTGCGCCGCAAGGTCGGCTTTGGCGTGATCGAGACCCGCCGGGGCGAGGGCTATCTGCTGCGGGCCGCCGGATGAGGGCGGGCGCATGATCCGGTCGATCCGGGGGCGGCTGCTGCTGCTGGCCGCCGCCTGGCTGGGCGCGGCGCTGCTGGCGGCGTTCCTGTTCATCTCGGCCCTGCTGGAGGATTTCGTGACCGACCGCTTCGACGCCGAGGCCGCCAGTCTTGCCGACGCGCTGCTGGCCGCGGTCGAGACGGACGAGGAAGGCCGGGTCGAACTGGACGATCCCCCCGCCGATCCGCGCTTCGACCTGCCCCTGACGGGCTGGTATTGGCAGGTCCAGGCGGGGGATGCGGTGATCGCCCGGTCGGGATCGCTGCTGGACGGGCGCTTGCAGGCGCCCGCGGGCGATTTCGCGGGCGGCAAGGGCGTCGGTGCGGACGGCGCGGTTCTGCGCGTGCTGCGGCGGCAGGTCAGCCTGCCCGACAGCGATGCGCCCGTCGCGGCAATCGTGACCGCGCCGCAAGGCCAGATCGACCACAGCCTGCGCCAGATCAGCCGCCCCCTGGGGATCGCGCTGGCCGGCCTGGGCATCGTCATGGCCGCCGCCAGCCTTGTGCAGGTCACCGCCGGGCTGGACAGCCTGAACCAGGTGCGCCGCGATCTGGCGCAGGTGCGCGCGGGCCACAAGAGCCGCCTGACCCCTCCGCCCGTCAGCGAGTTGCGCCCCCTGGCGGCCGAGATCAACGCGGCCCTGGACGGAAACGCCGCCCTGCTGGCCCGGTCGCGGCAGCATCTGGGCAACCTGGCCCATTCGCTGAAGACCCCCCTGGCCGCGCTGGCGAACGAGTTGCCCGCGGATCACAAGGGCCAGGCGCTGATCGCCCGCATGGACCGGCTGATCGGCTGGCACCTGCGCCGCGCCCGGTCCGCCGGACCCCGCGCCCTGGGCCAGCGGACCCCGGTGCGCCCGGTGATCGACGACATCCTGATGGTGTTGCGCTGGCCCATGCAGGACAAGGGCATGACCGTTCGCATCGACTGCCCCGCCACCGCCGCCTTCGCCGGCGAGCGTCAGGATCTGGAGGAGATGATCGGCAACCTGACCGAGAACGCGGTGAAATGGGGCCGCGCCCGCTTGCAGATCACCGTCACGCGGGCCGATGCCCTGCGCATCCGCATCGAGGACGACGGCCCCGGCATGGCCGACACGGATGCCCCCCGCGCCCTGATTCGCGGGGGCCGTCTGGACGAACACGGCGCTTCGGGTTCCGGTCTGGGGCTGGCCATCGTGGCGGATCTGGCGGCGCTGCACGGCGGAAGCCTGCGGTTGGAGCGGTCGGACCTTGGCGGGCTGGCGGCCGTTCTGGGCCTGCCTGCCTGAAATCTTTGCAAAACGCACCGGTCCAAGTTTTACCATTTGATAAAAAATCGGCCCTGTGCCAGCCTGATCCTTGCCAACAGGTGAGCCAGGAGACGCAAATGTCCCAAGCGAGACTGGCGCCGGGCGTTGTTCCCGGCCGCCTTACCCCCCACGAGCTGGCGGCGAACTTTGCCGATGTCGCCCCGCCCCTGGACGATCACGAAGCCCGCGTCGCTGCCGACCGCTGCTATTTCTGCCACGATGCGCCCTGCATCACGGCCTGCCCGACCAGCATCGACATTCCGCTGTTCATCCGCCAGATCGCCACGGGCACGCCCGACGCGGCGGCGATGACCATCTTTCACGCCAACATCCTGGGCGGCATGTGCGGCCGCGTCTGCCCGACCGAAAACCTCTGCGAAGGCGCCTGCGTCCGCACCGAGGCCGAGGGCAAGCCGGTCGCCATCGGCGCCCTGCAACGATACGCCACCGACGGGCTGATGGCGCAGGCCGGGCACCCGTTCCGCCGCGCCGCGCCCACCGGCAAGCGCGTCGCCGTGGTCGGCGCGGGACCGGCGGGCCTGGCCTGCGCGCACCGGCTGGCCGCCAAGGGCCATGAAGTCGTGATCTTCGAGGCGCGGCCCAAGCCCGGCGGGCTGAACGAATACGGCATCGCCAGCTACAAGGCGGTGGACGGCTTCGCCCAGGCCGAGGTGGACTGGCTGCTGGGCATCGGCGGCATCGCCCTGCGCCATGACCAGCGGTTGGGCCGCGACGTCACGCTGGAATCGCTGCGCGCGGAATACGACGCCGTGTTTCTGGGCATGGGCCTAGGCGGCGTCAACGCCCTGCGCGCCGAAGGCGAGGAACGGCGCAACGTACTGGACGCGGTCAGCTTCATCCGCGACCTGCGGCAGGCCTCGGACCTGACGGCCCTGCCGGTGGGCCGCGATGTGGTGGTGATCGGCGGCGGCATGACGGCGGTGGACGCCGCCGTGCAGGCGAAACTGCTGGGGGCGGAAAACGTCACCATCGTTTATCGCCGCGACCAGTCGCAGATGGGCGCCAGCCGCCACGAACAGGACCACGCCACCAGCGCCGGGGTTCGCATCATCTGCAATGCCGCCCCCCTGAAGGTCCACGGCAACGGCGCCGTGGTCGAGGTCGAATTCGCCCACACCGCCGTCGATCCCGACGGCGGGCTGCACCTGACCGGCGACCGCTTCCGCCTCAAGGCCGACCAGGTGTTCCGCGCCATCGGGCAACGCCTGGACGGCGTGCCCCAAGACCTCGCGCTTGACGGGGGCAAGATCGCCGTTGACGGCTTTGGCCGCACCGGCGTCCCCGGCGTCTGGGCGGGGGGCGACTGCGCGGCGGGGGGCGACGACCTGACCGTCACCGCCGTGGCCCAGGGCCGCGACGCCGCCGAGGACATCGACGCCCATCTGACCGGCCGCCCGGTCGAGCTTCCCGGCTGAGGAGACATCATCATGGCAGACCTGCGCAGCGATTTCGTCGGGATCAAGTCCCCCAACCCGTTCTGGCTGGCCTCGGCACCGCCCACGGACAAGGAATACAACGTCCGCCGCGCCTTTCAGGCCGGATGGGGCGGCGTGGTGTGGAAGACGCTGGGGTCCGAAGGCCCGCCCGTCGTCAACGTGAACGGCCCCCGCTACGGCGTGATCCACGGTCCCGACCGCCGGGTGCTGGGGCTGAACAACATCGAACTGATCACCGACCGCCCGCTGGAGGTGAACCTGCGCGAGATCAAGCAGGTCAAGCGCGACTATCCCGACCGCGCCCTGGTCATTTCGCTGATGGTCCCCTGCGACGAGCAATCCTGGCGCGACATCCTGTCCCGGATCGAGGATACCGGCGCCGACGGGGTGGAACTGAACTTCGGCTGCCCCCATGGCATGTCCGAACGCGGCATGGGATCCGCCGTGGGCCAGGTGCCCGAATACATCGAGATGGTGACGCGGTGGGTCAAGCAATATTCGCGGATGCCCTGCATCGTGAAGCTGACGCCCAACATCACCGATGTGAGGAAACCGGCCGAAGCCGCAAGGCGCGGCGGCGCCGATGCGGTCAGCCTGATCAACACGATCAATTCCATCACCAGCGTCGATCTGGACCTGTTCGCGCCCGAACCCACCATCGACGGCAAGGGCGCGCATGGCGGCTATTGCGGGCCTGCCGTCAAGCCCATCGCCCTGAACATGGTGGCCGAGATCGCGCGCAACCCCGCTACCCACGGCCTGCCGATCAGCGGCATCGGCGGCGTCACGACCTGGCGCGACGCCGCCGAGTTCATGGCGCTTGGCGCGGGCACGGTGCAGGTCTGCACGGCGGCCATGACCTATGGCTTCAAGGTCGTGCAGGAGATGATCTCGGGCCTGCGCGATTACCTGGACAGCCACGACATGGCGATGCCGGACCTGATCGGCCGCGCGGTGCCCAACGTCACCGACTGGAACCAGCTGAACCTCAACTATGTCACCAAGGCCCGCATCGACCAGGATCTTTGCATCAAGTGCGGCCGCTGCTATGCCGCCTGCGAGGATACCAGCCATCAGGCCATCGCCATGCTTCCTGGCCGCGTGTTCGAGGTGAAGGAAGACGAATGCGTCGCCTGCAACCTGTGCCTGGATGTCTGCCCCGTCGAGAACTGCATCGACATGCGCGAGCTTGCCGTCGGAGAGATCGACCTGCGCACCGGCATTCGCCGGGGTCCTTATGCCAACTGGACCACGCATCCGAACAACCCCATGGCCGTCAAGGCGGCGGAGTGAGGACCGGTTGCAGTTCCCCGTCGGCTTTCCAGGACAGGCGTTTCCATGCCCCACGCAGCCGGGGCGGCGGACCTGGACACCAGGTCGCGGCGGCTCCTGGCGCTGCTGAAAGCCCCAGAGATCGAAGACGTTTCGCAGAAGCGATCCCACCCGACGCTTCGGAGACGGGAAAGAACCGTCATTCGTCCGCATCCCGAAAAGGATCTGCCGTTTGGGACGATCAGAAGCATTCATCGGCAGTCCGGGCTTCTGGATCGAACCCCGTCCGCCAAGGATCGGAATCCATGCGCCATTTCGCGGCCATCGTCCATCAGGAGGGGGACAGCGCCTTTGGCCTGATCTTTCCCGATCTTCCCGGCCGCCTCGCGGCGGCTGACGATTGGAACGCCCTCCTGTCCGCCGCAACCGAGGCGGTGGATCCGTGGTTCGAGGATATGCGCGATGTCGAGCCGTCGAGCCTTGACACGCTGCGCCAATGCGCGGCTGTCCGGGAAGAACTGGCGGCAGGGGGTGTTCTGCTGCTTCTTTCCTACATCCCCGCAAACAGGGCAGTCGAGCGGATCAATGTCACCCGCAAGGGCGGGGCTGCCGCGGGCGATTGACAGGCCGGGCGGGCACAACGCGGGGCGACCCGGTTCACGCCTCCGCCGCGCGCCATGAGCTGACGGGTGCGTGATCCGTGGTCGGGGCGAGAAGATTCGAACTTCCGGCCTACGGTACCCAAAACCGTCGCGCTACCAGGCTGCGCTACGCCCCGACGGGTTCCGTTTAGCGGATCGCGGCGCCGGGGAAAAGCCCTAGCGGCAGGGCAGCGCTGCCGAATCCTGGCGCAGCCGGGGATGGGCCATCGGCTGGCCCACGGCAAGACCCAGCCGGTCCGCCTCGCCCCCGCCGATTTCCAGGATCATCTGCCGCTCGGGCCTCGGGTCGCCGGGCGCGGCGCCGGGAATGGGGGTTTCGTCCAGCGGCACGGCGTTGCGGTGGATATGGCGGATGGTGCCGGTCTGGTCCAGAAAGACCAGATCCAGCGGGATAAAGGTGTTGCGCATCCAGAAGCTGACGGCGCGCGGGCTGTCATAGATGAACAGCATCCCCGTTCCCGGGTCCAGCTTGCGCCGGAACATCAGCCCGCGCGCACGCTCGGCCTCGTTGTCGGCGACCTCGACCCGGACCGCCACGGGATCGCCGCCGGTCCGAAAGGTGACGCGATCCGGCGAGCAGTCCACAGGCGTGGCGGCCGCGGCGACCGACGCGCCCGACCACAGCAACAGGGCCGCAAGCGCCGCCTTATTCCGCGACATGCGTGATGAAGTCCTTGACCTCTTGCGCCTGGTCGCCGAAGCCCGGAGCGTCCAGAGACCGGGCGCCCTGCTCGGTTCCCCGGTCCCAGCTGGTGACCTGCGCCGCCATCAGCCCGCGCGGGCCTTCCACCACCCGGATGCCGATCGCCTCGCCGATGGTCAGGTCGGCAAAGCCGGAATGGCGCAGCACCTCGACATGCAGGAAAACGTCGTCGGGATGACCAAAGATGTTGGCGAATCCGAAACCCTTGGCCTTGTCGAACCACTTGACGCGCGCGGGCCGCAGGGGAAGCGTCTCAAGATGCTCGATCACGCCGTTGTCCAGATCCGCGATGGGCGCCCCTTCCGACAGCGGAGGCTCGATCGACACCACTTCGGTCGCTTGCAGGCCGCGTTGCGTCGGCTGCATCCACACGGTCACGCGCGACTGGTCGGCGACCGAACTGCGCCCGAAATTCCGCAGAACATTGGCGTGCAGCAGGATGTCCGCGCCGCCTTCCTCGTTCAGGATGAAGCCATAGCCCTTGGTCGGGTCGAACCACTTGACCAGCCCGGATACCAGCTTCGATCCTTTCTCTTCCGTCATCTTCCCACCACATGCGCACTGCGCGTCTTTGTTTTATCCTCGGATCAACCACAAAACCGTTCAAAAGTGCCCGACGAGCGGCGGTCAATCACGGAAAACAATGGCGAGCAAACAACTCAATGCATTTCCCATGGTCAGATACCAGGCACTTCTCGTCAAGCCCTAGGGTGATAAACGCTGAACAAACCAGTTGCCGCTCGCCTCTTTGTCCCACCGAAAGCGGTCATGCAACCGGAAAGCGCCGTCTGCCCAGAACTCGATCTGGATCGGAGCAATTCGGAACCCTCCCCAGAACGCGGGACGCGGCGGACGGGTTCCGTAACGTAAACTCAGTTTCGCGACCTCGGCTGCCAGCGCGGCGCGGCTTTCCAGCGGCTGCGACTGGCGCGAGGCCCAGGCCCCCAGCCGGCTTTGCAGCGCGCGGCTGTTGTAATAGGCATCGGCCTGCGCGCCCTCGACCCGGGTGACATGGCCGCGGACGCGGATCTGGCGGCGCAGGGATTTCCAGTGCATCACAAAGGCGGCCTTGCCGGTCGCGGCGATCTGGCGTCCCTTGGCGCTGTCGTAGTTGGTGTAGAAGACAAAGCCGCCCTCCACCCCCTGCCCTTCGATTTCTTTCAGCAGAACCATGCGCGCATCGGGCATCCCGTTCTCGTCCACGGTGGCCAGCGCGATGGCGTTGGGGTCGTTCGGTTCGGTCTTTTCGGCCTCGGCCAGCCAGCGGCGGGCGATGTCGAAGGGGTCGTCGCCCGCGAACAGTCCGTCTCGATCAGCCATGGTGCTTGTCCTTGCGCTTGATGCTTGCACCCCTTTGGCCTAAGCACCTTTCACAAAGGGTTGAAAGCGCGGAAGGCAGCACATGTCAAGCGAGCAGAAGCAGGGTCTGATGGCCGGAAAACGCGGTCTCGTCATGGGATTGGCGAATGACAAGTCGATTGCCTGGGGCATCGCCCGCGCCGTCGCCGCCGAAGGGGCCGAGCTTGCGTTTTCCTATCAGGGCGAGGCGCTGAAGAAACGCGTCGATCCGCTGGCCGCGCAGCTTGGATCGTCCCTGGTGCTGCCCTGCGATGTCAGTGAGGAGTCCTCGATCGACGCGCTGTTCCAGACCCTTCGGCAGGAATGGGGCAGCCTGGATTTCGTGGTCCATGCCATCGGCTTTTCCGACAAGGACCAGCTTCGCGGCCGTTACGCCGACACGACCCGCGACAATTTCCTGATGACGATGGACATCTCGGTCTATTCCTTCACCGCCGTGGCGCGGCATGCGTCGGCCATGATGCCCAACGAGGGCAGCCTGCTGACGCTGACCTATTACGGGGCCGAGCGCGTCATGCCGCATTACAACGTGATGGGCGTGGCAAAGGCCGCGCTCGAGGCCAGCGTGCGCTATCTGGCCGAGGATCTGGGCAAGGACGGCATCCGCGTCAACGCCATCAGCGCCGGGCCGATCAAAACGCTGGCCGCCAGCGGCATCGGCGATTTCCGCTACATCATGAAGTGGAACGAACTGAACTCGCCTTTGAGGCGCAATGTCACGCAAGAGGACGTGGGCAACTCCGCCCTGTATCTGCTGTCGCGGCTTGGCGCGGGCGTGACCGGAGAGACGCATCACGTCGATGCGGGCTATCACGTGGTCGGCATGAAGGCGGTCGATGCGCCCGATATCGCCACGGTCAAGAAGGACTGACCGCGCGCCATGACCGTCACCGTCGACCAGCTTCTGCTGTTCGTGGGGACGCTGGCCGTGGCGATCCTGTCCCCCGGTCCGGGCGTGATCGCGGTCAGCCAGGGGGCCTTTGCCCTGGGGCGCAGGCGCGCCCTGCCCTATGCCTGGGGCCTGGCGGTCGGGGCCTCGGTGTGGTGCCTGTTCGCGCTTCTGGGGCTGACGGTGGCCTTTCGCCTGATGCCTTGGACCTTTGTCGCGCTGAAGGTGCTGGGCGGGGCATATCTGGTCTGGATCGCTTGGAAGATGTGGCGCCATGCCCCCGACCCGCTGCCCGATCCGGCGAACGGCAGCCGGGGCATGGGGTTCACGGGCGGCCTGATGCTGAACCTGTCGAACCCCAAGCCCGCGCTGTTCTATTCGGCGGTGCTGCTGTCGGTCTTTCCCGTGCTGCTGACGCCGGGCGACAAGCTGGCGATTTACGTTACGGCAGCGGGCGTGGAACTGGCATTTTATAGCGCACTCGCCTCGCTGATGGCTTTGCCTTGGCTGCGGCGCAGGTATTATGCCGCGAAATTCTGGATCGACCGCACGGCGGGGCTGGCCATCGGCCTGCTGGGCTTGTCGCTGATCCTGCGCCACTGAAAGGGACTTCGATGATCGACCGCCTGCCTCATGAAAAGGGTTTCCATGTCAGCTGGGACCAGTTGCACCGCGACGCCCGCGCCCTGGCCTGGCGGCTGGACGGGACCGACTGGCGCGCGGTCGTTGCCGTCACGCGCGGCGGCCTGGTGCCCGCCATGATCGTCGCGCGCGAACTGGACATCCGGGTGATCGACACGGTTTCTATCCGGTCCTACAAGGGCGTGGGATCGGAGGCGGGCCAGGGCCAGCTCGAGGTGCTGAACAAGCCCGATCCCGTGCTGATGGGCGATGGCGAGGGGATCCTGGTCATCGACGATCTGGTCGATTCGGGCCGCACCCTTGAACTGATCCGCGAAATGTATCCCCGGGCGCATTTCGGCACCGTTTACGCCAAGCCCAAGGGCAAGCCGATGGTCCAGACCTATGTGACCGAGGTCAGCCAGGACACCTGGATCTTCTTTCCCTGGGACATGGCGCTGCAATACGTCCAGCCTTATCGCGGCGAGGACTGATCCCGCCCCGGGGCGGTTTTCGGGACCGCCTGCGGAACCGACGGGCAGGTCAGGCATTGTTTCCTCAATCGCGCATCGCACGCCATGCGCGGCTTTTTTCAGGAGGAAACGACATGCGCAACCTGATGCTGACCACCGCGATGGCCCTGCCGCTGATGCTGGCTCCGGCCCTGGCGCAGGATACCACGACGCCCGCGCCCGCCGACCCGGCCACCGACGCCACCACCGCGCCGATGGGCACCGACATGACCCCGGCCGCCGAAGGCGAGACCATGGAAACCGAGGCCGCCGCCGACGAGGCCAATGAAGCCGCCGCCGAAGCCGAGGTCGCCGCCAGCGGCATGGTCGAACAGCAGCAGGCCGAGAACGAGCTGCGCATCGACTGGATCACCGACTCGACCGTGAACGCGCCCGACGGCACCGCCATCGGCGACATCAACGACGTGATCGTGGATGCCGATGCCGGAACCGTGAAGGCGGCGGTGATCGGCGTGGGCGGCTTTCTGGGCATCGGCGAAAAGCAGATCGCCGTGCCGTGGGACCAGCTGACGATCAATTACGACGCGCAGGAAATCACCAGCGAACTGACCAAGGAACAGGCCGAGGCCGCGCCCGAATACGTCTTCCGCGACCAGGAAGAAGCCCCGGCCGAGGCTGGCGAGGCCGGCAGCGCCACCATGACCCCGGCAACGGACACGATGGGCACGACCATGGATCCGGCGGCAACGACCGACCCGGCCGCGACCACGGCCCCGATGGCGACCCCTGACGCGGCCGCCACGACCTCGACCGAGCCTGCGGCCACGGGCGCACCGATGCCGGCCGATACGGCCGAAACCCCGGCCACTCCTCCGGCCGACGGCGCGATGCCTGCCGACGGCGCGATGCCTGCCGATGGCACCATGCCTGCCGAGGGAACCACGACTGCCCCGGCGAACTGATCCTAAGGGGATCACGGACACGGCCCCCAAACCGGGGGCCGTTTTCCGTTACTGGTTGCCGCGAACGAAACGCGCCGCGCCTTCGGCGGCGCGTTGCAGCGCGCGGCTCTTGTTCACGGTTTCGGTGAACTCGGCCTCGGGGTCGCTGTCATAGACCACGCCGCCGCCCGCCTGGATATACAACGCGCCGTCCTTCAGCACGCCGGTGCGCAGGGCGATGCACATGTCCATCTCGCCGTTGGCCGCGAAATAGCCCACCGCCCCGCCGTAAACGCCGCGCTTTTCCGGCTCCAGCTCGTCGATGATCTCCATCGCGCGGACCTTGGGCGCGCCGGACACGGTGCCAGCGGGCAACCCCGCCAGCAGCGCGGACAGCGCGTCCTCGCCTTCGCGCAAATCGCCCACCACGTTGCTGACGATGTGCATGACGTGGCTATAGCGTTCGATCACGAACTGCTCGGTGGGGCGGACGGTGCCGGGCTTCGCCACGCGGCCCACGTCGTTGCGGCCCAGATCCAGCAGCATCAGGTGTTCGGCCAGTTCCTTCCGGTCGGCCAGCAGATCGGCCTCGAGCGCGCGGTCCTGCGCCTCGTCCGCGCCGCGCGGGCGGGTGCCCGCGATGGGGCGGATCGTCACTTCGCCGTCGCGCAGGCGCACAAGGATTTCGGGCGAGGCGCCGACGATCTGGAAGCCGCCTAGGTTCAGAAAGAACATGAAGGGCGAAGGGTTGGTGCGCCGCAGGCTGCGATACAGCGCAAAGGGCGGCAGCGGGAAATCCATCCGCCAGCGTTGAGAGGGCACCACCTGGAAGATGTCGCCCGCGCGGATGTAGTTCTTGGCCTTTTCCACCGCCGCCAGGTAATCGGCCTTGGAAAAGTTCGACACCGGCTCGCCGATCCGGGCGTCGTGGCCAAGCGCCCGGGGTTCCGAGGGCTGGCGGTCCAGCGACCGCAGCGCGTCCATCACCCGCTCGGCGGCCTGGGCATAGGCGGCCCGCGCGTTGTCGCCGCCGTTGCGCCAGACCGGGGCGCAAAGCGTGACCTCTCCCTTCACGCCGTCCAGCACCGCCACGACGGACGGACGCATCAGCATGGCGTCGGGCAGATCCAGCGGGTCGGGGTTCACATGCGGCAGGCGTTCGACCAGCCGGATCATGTCATAGCCCAGATAGCCAAACAGGCCCGCCGCGACCGGGGGCACGCCGTCGGGCATCGCCTCGATCCGGCTTTCCGCGATCAGCGCGCGCAGGCTGTCCAGCGCGGGACGGTCGTCGGGGCGGAAGTCGTCGGAAAAGCGCGCCTGGCGGTTGATGCGCGCGCGGCCGTCCCGGCAATCCCAGATCAGGTCGGGCTTCATGCCGACAATGGAATAACGGCCCCGGACCTCTCCGCCGGTAACCGATTCCAGCATAAAGGACATGGGCGCGGCTTCCGCCAGCTTCAGCATCAGGCTGACCGGCGTGTCCAGGTCGGCGGCCAGGCGGATGGTCACGAGCTGGTTCTGACCGGCATTCCACGCGGCCTCGAAGGCCGCGAAATCGGGCGTCAATTCCATCACTGGACCTGCGCGTTGATGGCGTTGATGGCCGACTGATCCAACTGGATGCCCGCATCGCGCTGCACCGCGCGGGCGTAGTAGTCGAAGATGTCGGATTGCAGCGACTGATCCAGACGGCCGCGCACGGCGTCGGTGATGCGCCGCGCATCCTCGTCCGCCAGGTCGGCCTCGTGGATCGCGTCAAGGCGCAGCAGGATCACCCGGTTCTCCGCGTCGACGACCTCGATGTCGCCCGGCTGCTCCATGGCGAAGGCGCGGGTGACCGCATCCGAGGGGGCGCCCTCGATCCAGCCGTCGCGGGTGATGTCCTTGACGGCGGTCCATTCCGGGGCGGGCTGGCCCTCGGGCGTGGCGGGGGACAGGCGCTGTTCCTCGGCCAGGGCCAGAAGCTGGCGATGCGTCTCGGCCCGGCGCCAGTCGGCCTCGACCTCGTCGCGGACCTCCTCGAAGGGCTTCAGGGTCGGCGGCACGACCTGATCCAGGCGCAGCGCGAAGACGCCGCCATCGTCCAGGTTGGCCAGCTCCGGGAAATCGGCCTCAGAGATCTCGGCGGCCCGGTCGCGGAAGGCCTGATAGCCCGCGATGCTGCCTTCGGCTGGGGTGGCGTCCGCCGACCAGTCGATGGTGCCAAGCTCCAGTTCGGTTTCTTCGGCCACCTGCTCCAGCGAGGCGCCGCCGGCCAGCAGATCCTCGTAGTCGGCCGAGCGTTCCTCGATGGTGCGGGCGGCGCGGTCCAAGGCGGCCTCGGCGCGCAGATCCTCTCGGGCCTGCTCGAAGGGGATGTCCACCGGCTCCAGGATGGCATGGACCGCGAACAGCGCGGGCCCCAGATCGGTCTGGATCGGACCGACGGTGCCGGGTTGTTCCAGGGCAAAGACCTCGGCGCCCGCCGCGCCCAGGTCGGCCTGCGACACCTCGCCCAGTTCGGCATCCTCGGGCTGCAAGCCGCGACGGATCACGAAGCTTTCGAACGGGGCCGTGCCCGCGTCGATCTGCGCCTTGGCGGCCTGGGCCTCCTCGGCCGAGGGGAACACCAGGCGGCTGACGATGCGGCGTTCGGGGCGCCGGTATTCGTCGATGGCCGCGTCATAGGCGGCGCGCAGGGCGGCTTCGTCCAGCTGGACCGTTGGCGCCAGCATTTCGGGCGTCAGCCAGACATAGGTGAGCTTGCGCAGTTCGGGCGCGGTGAAGCGGTCGGCATTGGCGCTGTGCCACGCCTTCAGCGTCGCCTCGTCGGGATCGGCGACGGGGGCGGGCAGCATCTCGGCGGTCAGTTCGCGCCAGGCCACGTCGCGGCGTTCCAGGATCCACTTGGCCGTCGTTTCCACCGCGGGCTTGGGCGCGCTGATCCCGCCCGCCACGGCCCGCTGGATCAGCAGCCGGGCCTCGTCTGCGCGGACCTCGCGCTCGAACTCGGCCTCGGACAGGTTCTCGCGGCGCAGAACGTCGGCATAGGCGGCGCGGTCGAAGCTGCCGGTGGGGCCCTGGAAGGCCGGCGCCTCGGCGATGGTCCGGCGCACCTTGTCATCGCCGACGGAAACGCCGATGCGCCGGGCCTGCTCTTCCAGCGCGGCGGCGGTGATCAGCTGCGCCTGCACGGCCTGCGGCAGCCCGATGGCCTGGGCCTGCGCCATGGTCAGGGGCTGGCCGGTCTGCTGCTGATAGGCGTTCATCTGCTGGCGCAGGGCGCGGGCATAATCCTCGGCGGTGATGGTGGTGCCGCCGACCGATCCGATGGCGGTGGATCCGCCCGAGAAGCTGGTCACGCCGAAGCCGCCGAGTCCCAGAACCATCAGGCCCATCAGCACCCAGACGATCGTCGATTTCCCGTGTGTCCGCAGGTTCTTCATGGCCCGGCCTTCCCTCGTGGTCGTGTCGGGTTTCTTTAGGGCGCGCGCGGCCCCGCGACAAGCCTGTCAGCCGCCGAACAAACGCAGCCGTGCGGCAAGCGCGGCGATCCGGGGCGCGTCGATATTGGCGAAAGCGATGCGCAGATGACGGGGACCGGCGGGATCGTCCGGCGGCACGAACATGGTGCCGGGCAGCGCCAGAACGCCGATTGCGGCCACCATGCGGCGCGCCAGATCGGCCGAGGATGCGGCAAAGGGATGTTCCACCCAGGCGAAATAGGCGCCCGCGCTTTTCACCCGCCAGCCCGGCAGGGCCGACAGCGCCGCCACCGTGGCCACGCGCCGCGACAGGATTTCCGCCCTTTGTTCCGCCAGCCAGCCGCGCAGGTTCTCGATCCCCCACAAGGCCCCGATCTGCCCCAGTTGCGCGGTCGAGATCGCCACGGTGTCCAGGAACTTTTCGACCTGCGCCATGCGGGCCTCGGACGTGATCAGCGCGCCGACCCGGTGGCCGGTCAGCCGGTAGGCCTTGGAAAAGCTGTAAAGCTGGATAACGGTGCGGTCCCAGCCGGGCCGCGCCGGCAGGTCGTGGGGCGGCCCGCTGCGGCTGTCGAAGTCGCGATAGGTCTCATCCAGGATCAGCGCCAGGCCGCGGCTTTGCGCCAGGTCGAAGAACCGCGCGACCAGCCAGGCCGGGTACTCCGCGCCCGAAGGGTTGTTGGGCGTGACCAGAACGATGGCCCGGCAGCGCGGCCCGATCAGGGCGGCCGCGCGGTCCGGGTCGGGCAGCAGGCCGTCGCCGCAGGGCAAGGGCACCGCGCGGATGCCCTGCATGTCCAGCCACATCTTGTGGTTGAAATACCAGGGCGTCGGCAGGATCACCTCGTCCCCCGCCTGCGCCAGCGTCGTGACGGCGGCGCAAAAGGCCTGGTTGCAGCCCTGGGTGATCGCCGCCTGCCCCGGCAAGACCCGGCCGCCATAGCTGGCTGAAAACTCCTGCGCCACGGCGGCGCGCAGGTCGGGATTGCCCAGGACCGGGCCGTAAAGATGCGCTTCGGGGCGGTGCAACGCGGCGTCCGCCATCGCCTGCCGCAGCGCCAGGGGCGGCGGATCCACGGGGGCGGCCTGGCTGACGTTGATCAGCGGGCGGTCCGGCGGAAAGGTCACGCCCGCCAGCCAGCGGCGCGCCTCCATCACGGGGGGCGCGCAGGTCGCGGCGATTGCCGGGTTCAAAGGGAGGAAATCAGTCACGCGACAGCCCTTGCAGGTCCGACAGGTCGGGCGGCAGCGACAGATCCAGCGCGGGCGCGGACAGGGCGGGCGTCGCGGGCGGGGGCGCCGCCGGCCGGTCCGGGGGGATGGAGGGCACGGCGTCGGGCGCATCGGCGACGGTCCTGCCCGGCGCGGCCGGGGCCGCCGGCTGCGGCAGGGCGGCGGGACGGTCCAGGCGCGGCGCGTCCTCGCCCGCGGCAGGGGCGCCCTGGACGGGGCCGTCCCCTTCGCCCGCCGGCCGGGGCCGCGGTTCGGCGGCGGTCACGGCCACCGGCGCGGGTTCCGAGGCCGGGGCGGCCACCGCAGGCGCCTCGGCCCCGTCCGGGCGTCCGGGCGCAAGCGGCGCCGGAACGCGCGGCACCACGTCGCCGCCCCGGCCGAATTCGGACCCGACTGGCAGGTCCACGGCCTCGGCCACGGGATCCCGTTCCGCTTGCGGCACGGGCGCGGCCAGCGACAAGGCGGCCAGGGCGGCAATGCTGACGGCGCCGCCGTGCAAAAGACCTGTCCAGAAACCGCGTGCCATGTGCCCCTTCATGCCCGTGCCGGTCTTGACCCTCCGGCGCGCTTCGGCCCATCTATAGCGGACCCGTTCAGGCGGGGAAACCGCCACCATATCAGGGCGCACCACCATGATCCTTCTGATCGACAACTACGACAGCTTCACCTGGAACCTCGTGCATTACCTGGCCGAGGCGGGGGCCGAGGTCGTTGTGCGCCGCAACGACGCCCTGACCGTGGACGAGGCGCTGGCGATGGCGCCTGACGGAATCGTGATCTCGCCCGGGCCCTGCGATCCGGCGCAGGCGGGCATCTGCATCGACCTGATCCGGGCGGCCGCCGACCGGGCCGTTCCGCTGTTCGGCGTCTGCCTGGGCCACCAGGCCATCGGCGAGGCCTTCGGCGGCAAGGTCGTGCGCGCCAACCGCATCATGCACGGCAAGACCGACGCGATCAGCCACGACGGCACCGGGGTCTTCTCCGGCCTGCCCTCGCCCCTGACGGCGACGCGCTATCATTCGCTGACGGTGCGGCCCGATGATCTGCCCGACTGCCTGCGCGTCACCGCGACATCGGACGACGGCACCATCATGGGCCTGATCCACGAGGCGCTTCCCATCGAGGGGGTGCAGTTCCATCCCGAATCCATCGCGTCCGAACACGGGCACGAGATGATCCGCGCCTTTCTGGCCCGCTGCACCCCGCGCGAGGCCGCGGCATGACCGGCACCGACATCCGCCCGCTGATCGGCATCGCCGCCACCCGCCCCCTGACGGGGACCGAGGCGGAGGCCGCGTTCTCCGCCCTGTTCGACGGCGCGGCGACGCCCGCCCAGATCGGCGGCCTGCTGATGGCCCTGCGCGTGCGCGGCGAGACGGTGGACGAGATCGCCGCCGCCGCCCGCGCCATGCGCAAGCGGATGAACCGCATCCATGCGCCCGAAGGCGCCATGGACATCGTGGGCACCGGGGGCGACGGCAAGGGGACGCTGAACATCTCGACCGCGACGGCCTTCGTGGTGGCGGGCGCGGGCGTGCCGGTCGCCAAGCACGGCAACCGCAACCTGTCGTCGAAATCGGGCGCGGCGGATGCGCTGACGGCCATGGGCATCAACGTGATGGGCGGCCCGACGATCGCGCAGCAGGCGGTCCGCGAGGCCGGAATCTGCTTCATGATGGCGACGATGCATCATCCGGCGATGCGCCATGTCGGGCCGCCGCGCGCGGAACTGGGCACAAGAACCGTCTTCAACCTGTTGGGACCGCTGACGAATCCGGCCTCGGTCCGCCGCCAGCTGACCGGGGCCTTCAGCGCCGCCTGGATTCGCCCCATGGCCGAGGTTCTGCGCGACCTGGGCAGCGACGCCGCCTGGCTGGTCCACGGCGCCGACGGCACGGACGAGATCAGCATCGCTGGCGAAACCCATGTCGCGGCGCTGAAGGACGGCGCCATCAGCGAATTCACCGTGACGCCCGAAGATGCGGGCCTGCCCCGCCACCCGTTCGAGGCGATCATTGGCGGCGAGCCGCATGAAAACGCCGCCGCCTTCCGCGCGCTGCTGGCGGGGGAACGCGGCGCCTATCGCGATGCCGTTCTGCTGAACGCCGCCGCCGCGCTGATGATCGCGGGCAAGGTGGGCGACTTGCGCGAAGGCGCTGTCATGGCCGCCGAATCCATCGATAGCGGCGCGGCCCTGGACCGCCTGACCCGCCTGTCGCAGGTCACCGGGGCGCCCGAGGCATGAAACCCCCCGCGGCCTGGGACCACCTGCCCTTCTTCCGGCAGGACTGGCCCGCGATCCGCGACCGGCTGGAAGGACTGGACGACTGGCTGCCCGGTCCCGCCCTGGTCTTCGCCGCGCTGGAGGCTACCCCGCCCGAGAAGGTGCGCGTCGTCATCCTGGGCCAGGATCCCTATCCGACGCCGGGCCATGCCAACGGCTTGGCATTCTCGGTCGCGCCCGAGGTGACCCTGCCCCGGTCGCTGAAGAACATCTTCACGGAACTGCGCGAGGATGTGGGGTCGGCCCCTCCCACGGGCGACCTGTCAGGCTGGGCGCGCCAGGGGGTGCTGCTGCTGAACACGTCCTTGTCGGTGCCGCCCGGGGATGCCGGGCGGCACGCCTCCTGGGGATGGGACCGGCTGGCCCGCGACGCAGTGACGGATGCGCAGAAGCACGGGCCGCTGGCGTTTCTGCTGTGGGGCGCACATGCGCAGAAGGCAATGGCAGGGCTGCCGCGCCCGCAGGATCTGGTGATCGCGACGGCGCATCCCTCGCCCCTGTCGGCCAGGCGGGGATTCTTCGGCAGCAGGCCGTTCTCGCGGATCAATGCGTGGCTGGCGGCGCAGGGGCGGGAGCCGGTGGATTGGGCGGGGTGATCGGCCAGAATGAAAATTCAGGACGAACACTACGACGCTCTTGAGGAAGCATATGCCGCAAGTGCAAAGGCGGTACACTGGGCGTACACCCACTGGGACTTGGATACGGGAATCGAGAGTGCGTTGAAACAAGCAATGGGCGATGAGGTATCTAGAGCCCTCGTGCGCCTGCTAGGTTCCGCCGAAGCACTTCTGGCGAACGGGCGGGGACTTCCCTGCGGCGCTGCGCTGATCCTGCGCGCGGAAGATTTCGACCCTGACCGGCTTTAGTCCGGGACTGTTACAAAGCGTTCTTGCTGATCAGCCATAGGCTGAAGGCACAAGGGCCGCGGCTCTACAGCGCCTCGAAGCCCGCCTTCTGCCGTTCCGTCCACAGCAGATGCAACGTCAGCCCGGCCTCGCCCGACTCCTCGCGCTGGACCACGCCCGCCTCGTGCAGCCAGGCGCGGCGGCGGCCGTCCGAGAAGGGCAGCGTCACCGCAGCCTCCGTCTTCGGCTCGTCCAAGGCCTCGGACAGACGCGCGTCGATGGCGGCGGTCAGGTCGTCCAACCCTTCGCCGGTCAGGGCGCTGACGGCCTGGACCCCTTCGGTGCGCGCGTCGGTGCGGCGCAGGGCGTCGCGGGTGTCCTGGGACAGGGCGTCGATCTTGTTCCAGACCTCGATCAGCGCCACATCCTCATCGACGCCCAGCGACTCCAGGATCTCGGCCACGTCGGCGGCCTGTTCCTCGGTCTCGGGGTGGCTGATGTCGCGGACGTGCAGGATCAGGTCGGCCTCCAGCACCTCCTCAAGCGTGGCGCGGAAGGCGGCAACCAGTTCCGTGGGCAGGTCGCTGATGAAGCCCACGGTGTCCGACAGGATGATCTTGCGCCCCTGCCCGCCGCCCGCGCCGGGAAGGCGGATCGCGCGCATTGTCGGGTCCAGCGTGGCGAACAGCATGTCCTTGGCCAGGACATCGGCACCGGTCAGGCGGTTGAACAGCGTGGACTTGCCCGCGTTCGTGTAACCCACCAGGGCCACGATGGGGTAAGGCACCTTGGCCCGCGCCGCGCGATGCAGGGTGCGGGTCTTGACCACGCGGTCGAGCTGACGGCGCAGCCGGGTCATCTGTTCGTCGATGGCGCGGCGGTCGGCCTCGATCTGGGTTTCCCCCGGACCGCCCACGAAGCCCAGGCCGCCCCGCTGACGTTCCAGGTGGGTCCAGGCGCGGACCAGCCGCGTGCGCTGATAGGACAGCGCCGCCAGTTCCACCTGCAACACGCCTTCGCGCGTGCGGGCGCGGTCGGCGAAGATTTCCAGGATCAAACCCGTCCGGTCCAAGAGCTTGACGCCCCAGTCCTTTTCCAGGTTGCGCTGCTGCACCGGAGAGACCGGGCCGTCGACCAGAACCAGATCGACCTCGGCGGCCTCCAGCCGGGTGCCGATCTCGGCCAGCTTGCCCTTGCCGAACAGGCGGCCCGGATCGGGCTTGCGCAGGCGCGCGACCTCATCGCCCACGATCTCGATCCCCGGCAGGGCATGGGCCAGGGCGACGGCCTCGGCCAGGGCGTGTTCGGGTTCGCGCCGCTGCGTCCGGCTGGCCAGATCCGGGTGGATCACATAGGCGCGCGTCGGTTTCGCTTCGGTTTCCGCAGGTTCGGCCAATCAGTCCTCGCCTTCGTAAAGGCTGATGGGCTGGCCCGGCATGATCGTGCTGATGGCGTGCTTGTAGACCAGCTGCGACTGCCCGTCGCGGCGCAGCAGAACGCAGAAATTGTCGAACCAGGTGATGACGCCTTGCAGCTTGACGCCGTTGATCAGGAAGATCGTGACGGGCACCTTTGCCTTGCGGACGTGATTGAGGAACGCGTCCTGAAGGTTCTGCTTGTCGCCAGCCATTGTTTTTCCGTTTTTTACTGTCCCGGTCGGACTTCACGTTTATGCGCTTGAGACCCCCCTTGCAAGCGTGTCGCGCCCCCTGCGACCGGGGCCGTCAGCGGCGCCAGAACTGTGGCGAAAATAGCGCAAGAACCGCCAGCGTCTCGATCCGGCCGACGATCATCGCGCCCGCCAGGATCGTCTTGGTGAAAACCGGCAGGCCCGACCAGCCTTCCCACGGGGCCGAGGCGATGCCGGCGCTGGCCTGGAAGGCGGGGGTCAGCGGAATGGCGGCGGCCAGGGGGCCGGTGTTGGTCAGCGCGGCGATGGAAAGGATCGTGGCCGTCTCGATCTCGATCCGCTGGATCGAGACAAGCGCCACCACCACCGCGATCGAGGTCGCAAACAGCATAAAGAAGATGAAGGCCAGGTATGCCCCCTCGCGCCGCAGCCTGCGGGCGATCTGACCCCCGCCGGCGACCGAGTTGGGGTGCACGATCCGCTCCATCTCGCGCTGGCCGTGGCGGGCCAGGGCATAAACGCGCAGCAGCTTGACCCCGCCCGCCGTGGTCGCGACCCCGCCCCCCATCATCGCCAGCCCCGCCAGGATCAGGCCCGGAGAGGTCAGCCCCGACCAGGCCCGCGCCCCCTGCCAGTCGATTGAGGTCCAGCCGGTCGTAGTCAGATAGCTGAGGCCGTTGAACAGCCCGCCCCAAAAGGCCGCCAAACCGTTCCTCAGGTCGTGCAGCAGTTCCAGCGACCCTTCGGGAGCCTGCTCGGCCTCGATGGCGCCCAGGAAATGACGCGCGAACAGCGACAACGCCACCAGCGCCACCAGCCCGCCCGCCATCATCAGCTCGGGATCGTCCCGCAGCTTGTCGGTGGCGCGCAGCTGCCCGCCGCCGGGCCAGAAACGGCGCGACAGCGCCGGGATCAGGAACAGGAAGACCGCCACCTCTCCGGCAAGGCCCGAGGCGGCGCCCGGCGGTCCCAGCACCGGGGAAATCCCGCTGGTGGACAGCGTGCCCATGGCCCGGCACAGCGCGACCAGCGCCGGATCGCCCAGCAGCAGCAGGATCAGCCACAAGGCCAGCGTCAGCCCGGCATAAACCGGAAAGACCTGCGCGGCCGACCGCATCAGGCGGACATGCGGAAGGACCAGCCGCGTCTGGAACACCGGCGAGGACAGATGCGGGTTGCGGTCCAGCGGCTCGGCGGACCGGGGAAGACGCTCCAGGTATTCGGGGCGGCCATAAGGACGGGCCATGATCTCGAACCCGCCGATGTGCAGGGGCGCAAGGATCGCCGTCGCGGCGACAAGAATGAAAAGGCCGCCCATCCAGCCCGCCATGGCCCGCCACAGATGCAGCGGCAGGGGCAGCAGGTCGGCGGAATAAAGCGAGGCGCCGGTGGTTGTCAGCGCCGAGGTCATTTCCCACCAGGCGTTGAACAGGCCCGTGTCGGGCATCGACTCGGCAAAGGGCAGCGCCATGATCAGCGGCATCCCCCCGTAAACCGCCAGCATCGCCAGCAGCGTGTCGCGCGCGCGCGGCGGATGGGGATTGGCCGCCGTCGCAAGCCCGACCATCCCCGCCCCGACCATCACCAGAAGCCCGGAATAAAAGAAGTTGCGCGCCAGGTCGTCCTGGTCGCCGACCGAGGCATAGGCGGCGGGCAGCATCATCGCCAGCCCCGTCATCGCGGCCAGGATCACGAACAAGGGCAGGCGCAGCAGAACGGTCATGGCACCTCAGAAGAAGTCGATCGAGACCTGAAGCAGGCGCTCGACCTCTGGCACGTCCTTTGTCAGGGCGAAGATCAGGACGATGTCGCCTTCCTCGATCCGGGTGTCGGGAACGGGCTTCACGATGCGGTCGCCCTTTTGCACGGCGCCGATCAGCACGCCTTCGGGAAACTCGATGTCGCGGATCGCCCGGCCCGAGATGGGGGACGTGGAAAGCGCCTGCGCCTCGATCACCTCGGCCTCGGCGTCGCCGATGGAATAGATGTCGCGCACCCTTCCATGGCGGATATGGCGCAGGATGGTGGAAACGGTGGTGGCGCGCGGGTTGATATAGGCGTCGATGTCCAGCGCGTCCATCAGCGACACCAGCGTCGGGTCGTTGATCAGCGCAATCGCCAGCCTGGCCCCCGCCTGCTTGGCGCGGACAGACGCCAGGATGTTGGTCTTGTCGTCGTCGGTCACGGCCAGAACGGCGTCGGCGGTGGGCACGGCGGCCTCCTCCAGCAGTTCGGCGGACAGGCCGTCGCCGTTCAGCACGATGGTCCGTTCCAGCCGGTCGGCGGCGAATTCGGCGCGGCCCCGGTCGCGCTCGATCAGCTTGGCGCGGATGCGGTCGGGCCGCGTTTCCAAGGCCTGCGCCACCGCAAGGCCCACGTTGCCCGCCCCAATGATGGCCACGCGTTCCTGCTTCAAGGGCGGCTTGCCGAAGATTTCCAGCGTGCGGCCCACGTCCTCGCGGTGGCTGAAGACATAGATCTGGTCGCGCGCGAAAAGCTGGTCGCCCGGTTCGGGCGCGAACAGCCGCCCCTGGCGCCGCACTCCCACAACAATGGCGCGCAGGGTGGAAAACAGGTCGTTCAGCTGGCGCAGGGGCGTGTTCAGCGCGGGGCAGTCGTCTTCCAGCACGATGCCCAGAAGCTGGACCTTGCCGCCCATAAAGGTTTCCACGTCAAAGGTCGATGGCGCGGACAGGCGTTGCAGGGCCGCGTTCGCGACCTCCCTTTCGGGGCTGATCACCACGTCGATGGGCAGGTGCGACGTGGTGTAAAGGTCCGAATAGATCGCGTCCAGATAGGCGCTGGAGCGCAGGCGCGCGATCTTGCGGGGCACCTGGAAGATCGAATGGGCGACCTGGCAGGTGACCATGTTCACCTCGTCCGAATGGGTGGCGGCGATGATCAGGTCGGCGTCTCGCGCCCCCGCGCTGTCCAGCACGTCGGGATGGCTGGCAAATCCGGTCACCCCCTGCACGTCCAGCGCGTCGGTCGCGCGGCGGATCAGTTCGGCATTGTTGTCGATGATCGTGACATCGTTGCGTTCGCCCGCCAGGTGCCGGGCGATCTGCCAGCCCACCTGACCGGCGCCGCAGATGATGATCTTCATGGCCGCCCTTTCCGCCGCAGATCCTGTCCCACCCTTTGCCTATGCCGCCCGGCCGCGTGGCGCAACCGTCCCGCGAAGGCAGGCCGCCGCGAAGGGAAAGCCGGATATCAACCTGGGGTTGCATCAGGGCCGAAAGTGGTGAAAAAGAGGTTAATGCCCCGGGTCCGGGCCCCGGGAATGCCTGTGCGGGAAGGCTGCGGCATTGTCTGCCGCCGCGGCCTTCCGGCCAGAGGCAGGTGTTTCCCCAAACACTCCCGCCGGGCCCGGACGCGGCCGGCAGCACCGCCAAGGCGCGCTGCCGCCGGCCAAGCCTGGCGGACTACTTGCCCATCAGCAATTCGTCCTCGGGACGCATCCCGCCGACCACGCCCAGCGATTTCAGCTTGCGGTGGAGCGCGCTGCGCTCCATCCCCACGAACTGCGCGGTGCGGCTGATATTGCCGCCGAAGCGGTTGATCTGGGCCACCAGGTATTCGCGCTCGAACATCTCGCGCGCTTCGCGCAGGGCCATGGCGGTGATCTGCGGGCCAAGGGACAGGGCGTCGCTGTTGTCGGGGGTGGCGCCCTGGGGTTCCAGTTCGGCGGGCTGGATCGGACCGCTTTCCTCGGCCAGGATCAGCACGCGCTCGATCACGTTGCGCAGCTGGCGGATGTTGCCGGGCCAGCGCATGGATTGCAGCGCGGCCACGGTTTCCTCGGGCAGATCGCGCGGGGTCAGCCCCTGGGTCTTGTGGAACCCGTCGATGAAATGCCGCGCCAAGAGACCGATGTCGTCGCGGCGCTCTGCCAGCGAGGGGACCGCCACCGGCACCACGTTCAGCCGGTCATACAGTTCCTGCCGGAACCGCCCGGCCGCGATTTCCGCAGGCAGGTCGCGGTTGGTGGACGAGATCACCCGCAGATCGACCCGCACGCGGTCCGCGCCCCCGGCCCGCACGAACTGCTGCTCGGTCAGCACGCGCAGGATTTTCGGCTGCGTTCCCAATGGCATGTCCCCCACTTCGTCGAAATAGATGACGCCGCCATGGGCCTGTTCCAGCAGGCCCGGCTCGACACCGCGTTCGGGGGTTTCGCGGCCGAACAGCACCTCCTCCATCCGCTCGGGCTCGATGGTGGCGCAGGGCACGGTGACAAAAGGCGCATTGCTGCGCGGGCTGTGCGCGTGGATATAGCGGGCGGCCATTTCCTTGCCGGTGCCCGGCTCGCCCGCCAGCATGACGCGGCCGTTGGATTTCGCCACCTTGTCCAGCGCGTCGCGCAGCCGCTTGAAGGCGACGGAATGGCCCAGCATGGCGGCCCCGCGGTCGCCGCCGCGCCGCAGGGTGCTGTTTTCCCGGCGCAGGCGGCTGGTTTCCATCGCCCGGTTCACCACCACCATCAACTGATCGATGTTGAAGGGCTTTTCGATGAAGTCATAGGCGCCCTGCTTGATCGCCGCCACCGCGATCTCGATGTTGCCGTGCCCCGAGATGATGATCACGGGCACGTCGGGGTTGTTGCGCTTGACCTGCTTGAGGATGTCGATCCCGTCCATGCGGCTGTCCTTCAGCCAGATGTCCAGAACCATCAGCGCGGGCTGACGGTCGTTCAGCGCCGCCAGGGCCTCGTCCGAGTTCGCGGCAAGGCGCGTTTCGAACCCCTCGTCCTTCAGGATGTCCGCGACCAGCTCGCGGATGTCGCGTTCGTCGTCAACGATCAGGATGTCGCTCATATCGGTGCTGCCTCGTCTTCTTTTGTTTTTGTCTTGCGTTGCGCGCCGCGCACGGGATGGCGTTCCCGCGGCAGGCGGATCTCGGCCATGGCCCCTTGCCCGTCGGGCCGGTCGCCCAGGGACAGGCTGCCGCCATGTTCCTCGACGATCTTCTTGACGATGGGCAGGCCAAGGCCGGTGCCGCTGGCCTTCATGGTCACATAAGGCTCGAACAGGCGGGACCGGTCGGCGGGCAGGCCGGGGCCGTTGTCGGCGATGCGGATGGTCACGGCGTCGTGGTCGGCCCGCATCACCACGGTGATCCGCGGCGTCCAACCGTCGGGCGGATTTTCCCGCTGTTCCTCGACGGCTTCGCCCGCGTTCTTCAGCAGGTTTGTGAAGGCCTGCCGCAGCATCCCCGCGTCGCAATCGACGATCACGGGCACGTGGGGGATCTGCGCCTGCAAGGCCCCTTTCAGCGCGTCCTGTTGCAGCAGCGTGACTTCCTTCAGCAAGGCCGCAAGGTCGGTCTCGGCGCGGTCGGGTTCGGGCATCCGGGCAAAGCGGCTGAATTCGTCCACGATCCGGCGCAGGTCGCCGGTCTGGCGGATGATCACGTCGGTGTATTGATCCAGGGACGCCTTGTCCTCGGCCGAGGCCAGCTTGCCGAACTTGCGGCGCAGGCGTTCGGCGGACAGCTGGATCGGCGTCAGGGGGTTCTTGATCTCGTGCGCGACGCGGCGCGCGACATCGCCCCAGGCGGCCATGCGCTGCGCCGTCACAAGCTCGGTCACGTCGTCGAAGGCCACCACATAGCCTTCCAGGTCGCCGTCGGTGCCGCGGCGCACGGCCATGCGCACCAGCAGGCTTTCGACGCGGCCTTCGCGCATCAGCCGAACCTCGTCCTGCACGGTTTCCGCGACCGAGGCCGACAGGCGGTCGAACAGCGGCGCGAATTCGGGCACCGCCTCGGACAGAAGGGCGTCGATGTCGCGCTTGGGGTCAAGCCCCAGCAGGCGGCTGGCCGAGCGGTTCACGAAGTCGATCTCGCCCGCGGCATCCAGGCCGATCACCCCGGACGTGACGGACGACAGCACGTTGTCGAACAGCCGCCGCTGTTCGTCGCTGATGCGATAGCTGTCCACCAGTTCCTCGCGCTGCGCCTTGAGCTGCCGCGTCATGCGGTTGAAGGACTGGCCCAGCGTCTGGATTTCATCCCCCGTGTCGGGTTCGGGCACCTGCACGTCCAGGTTGCCGCGCCCGACCTGTTCGCTGGCCTGGGCCAGCAGCCCGATGGGCCGCGACAGGCGCGAAGCGAACCACAGCCCCAGCAGCACGGCGGCGGCGACCAGCAGCAGCGCGAAGGCCAGATAGACCAGCGAGAATTCGAACAGAACCTGGCTGCGCGTTTGTTCCAGCTGCCGATAGCTGCCGACGGTCGCGCGGGTATCGTCCACAAGACCCAGAAGGTCGCCGTCCACGTCGCGCGTGACGTACAGATAGCGGTCGGCCAGGGGCGGCAGGGCCACAAGGGCGCGGAACTCGTTGTTCTGCCAGTCCTCGATCAGAACGACGCCTTCGGTCTGCGCCCGGTCCAGATCGCCGCTCGACGGAGGCTCGTACCAGAACAGATAGGACCGTTCGCCCCGTGCGCGGATCTCGGCATTGCCGTTGATGACATAGGCTTCGCGCAGTCCGCGCTGGATCATGGCCTGGCCCTGCCCCAGCAGCAGCCGCAATTCGCCGTCCTCGATCATGGGATTGGCGCGCCCGGCCTGGGTCAGGACGCCCGCCAGGGCCTTTGCATCCTCGGTCAGGTCGCGGCGGTGTTCCTCTTGATAGGCTTCGGCGGCGGCCTGCGAGGTCGTGACGACCTGCTGCACCCGGCCCGAGAACCAGCCTTCAAGCCCGATGTTGACCAGAAAGCCCGCGAACAGCGCGACCAGCACCGTGGGCACCAGGGCCAGGCCCGCGAAGATCAGCACAAGCCGCGCGTGCAGGCGCGATCCGGCGGCGGTCTTGCGGCGCGCGGTGATCAGCCGGGCCATGCGCAGAACGATGATGCCGATTAGCAGGATCAGGTAAACCAGATCCAGCAGCAGGATCAGGCGCAGCATCCGGCTTTCGGCGCCCTGGGCAAGCGGGCCAAGCACGGTCATCGTGGCAATCGCCAGAAGGATGCCGACGGCCACAACGGCCACGGCCATGGCGCCGCGCCAGTGACGCGGCAGCTTGACCTTTGCGAGCCTGTCCCAGCTCAACCCTGATGCGGCACCTGCCATTGCCCCCGCCCGCCGTCTGACGCGGCTTTCTGTTGCAGCGCCGATACGGATGGCGCCGCCCCTGTGGCGGTTTTACATCAGTTTGCGGCGCCGTGTCACCTCGATATTCAATTCGGTCAGCTTCTTGCGCAGGGTATTGCGGTTTATTCCCAAAAGGTCGGCGCATCTCAGCTGATTGCCGCCCGTCGCATCCAGCGCAACCTGAAGCAGAGGGCGTTCGATTTCCCGCAAGATGCGGTCGTAAAGGCCCGGCGGCGGCAGGCTGTCGCCATGCAGGTCGAAATAGCGTTGCAGATGCGCCTCGACCGAATCCGACAGCGGGCCGTTGCCGCCGCCAAGCTGAAAGGCCGCCGGGATGGCGCTGTCGCTGGCAGGTTGCGCCAAGGGCACCGGCATGGCGGCGATGGGGGTGGCACGGGTGCCGCCCCCCTGGCTCAACGCCTCGCGCATCTCGGGCGCGGTGATCGCGGCGTTGCTGGCGGTCAGGGCCAGGCGGCGCATCATGTTTTCCAGCTCGCGCACATTGCCGGGAAAAGCATGGGCGCGCAAAAGGCCGGCGGCGTCGTCGCCCAGGGTGCGGTCGGGCAACCCTTGCGTCGCCGCGCGGGCCAGCAGGTGGTTGGCCAGCGGCAGGATGTCGTCGACCCGGGCGCGCAGCGGCGGCACCGTCACCGTGACGCCCGCCAGCCGGTAATACAGGTCCGACCGCAGCCGCCCCGCCGCCACGTCGGCCTGGGGGTCCGGGCCGGTGGTCGCCACGATGCGCGGGGCCATGGCGCGGTCGGGACCGCTTTCCAGCGACTCGATCAGCCCGATCAGCCGGGCCTGGGCGGCGGGATCGAAGCCCGCCGGGTTCTCGATCACGACCGTGCCGCCGCGCGCCTTGTCGGCGGCGCGGGTGATCGCCTCCTCGGCGGCATCGGCCGAGGTCAGGATCGCGATGCCGTTGTCGCGCCGGTCCGACAGGTCGTGAAAGGACCGCGCGATGGTGGTCTTGCCCACCCCGGGCTCGCCTGCGATCAGGACCGGCAGGTCGGCGTTCAGCACGCGCGCCACCATGCGGAACAGCGCCTGCATGGCGGGCGCGTGGCCGATCAGCGGCATGGCGGGGTCGGCTGCGGGACGCGGGGCCGGGATCGCGTCCGGCACCGGGTCGGACTTTCGGGGACGGCGGGACAGGGCCTGGTTGGCCTTGGTCATCAGGTCCGGCAGGTCGAAGGGCTTGGGCAGGTATTCGAAGGCCTCGGCCTCGGTCGCGCGGATCGCGGTGACAATGGTGTTCTGGGCCGAGATCACGATCACCGGCAGGTCGGGCCGCGCTTCCCGGATCGCGGGGATGCGGTCGATGCCGTTGCCGTCGGGCATCATCACGTCGGTGATCACCAGATCGCCGCGCCCTTCCTCGACCCATTTCGACAGCTGCGCCAGGCTGCCCGTGGCATGAACCCGGCAGCCCGCGCGGGTCAGCGCCTGCGTCAGCACCGTGCGGATGGTGCGGTCGTCGTCGGCGATCAGAACGGTTCCGTCCATGGCGTCGGTCCTTATGCCTTGGGCAATGATATGCGGAAAACGGTGCGGCCGGGGCGCGAATCCACGCGGATCAGCGCGCCGTGGTCGGTGATGATCTTGCTGACAAGCGCCAGGCCCAGGCCGGTGCCGTTTTCGCGCCCCGACACGAACGGTTCGAAGATCTGGTCGGCGATGGCGGGGGGAAGGCCGGGGCCGTTGTCCTCGATCTCGATCTGGAGGGGCAAGGGGCGGCCGGCGGGATCGTCCTCGTCCGGGGGCAGGCGCAGGGTGTGGTCGTAAAAGCTGCGCAGCCGGATCGCGGGGTGATCGGTGTCCTTCAGCGCCTCGGCCGCGTTCTTGACCAGGTTCAGACAGACCTGGGTCAACTGGTCGGCATCGGCCAGGGCATCGGGCAAGGACGGGTCGTATTCCGCGACGACGCTGATCTTTTTGGCAAAGCCGACAACGGCCGAGCGGCGGACCTTTTCCAGCACGTCATGGACATTGACCGCCCGGAGGTTCGGGGCCGAGGTGTCGCCGAACCGTTCCACCTGTTCCAGCAGCGACACGATGCGCTTGGATTCGCTGACGATCATCTCGGCCATCTCGCGGTCGTCGGGGGACGCGTTCATGCCGATCAGCTGCGCGGCGCCGCGGATGCCCGCCAGGGGGTTCTTGATCTCGTGCGCCAGCATCTCGGCCATGCCGATGGCGCTGCGGGCGGCGGTGCGGACGGCGCGGTTCTGGGTCTGCAACCCCGCCTCGTCCAAGGGCACCAGCAGCAGGGTCACGGCCCCGCCGACCTGTCCGGCGGGACCGGCATGAACGGCGGCGCGGCGGTCCTGGTGGCCGCCCGCCCGGTCGCCGATCTCGAAACGGACATCGGGGTGGTAAAGCGCCTCGTCGCTGCGCATCACGCGGCAGATCAGCGGCGACAAAGAGGGCCGGATGCGCAGGCGGGCCGCCATCTCGTCCCCTTCCAGCGGCTTGCCGACCGTCGAGGTGCGCGACAGGTTCAGCCAGATTTCGGCGGCATCGTTCATCGCGGCCACCCGGCCCTGGCCGTCCAGCACCAGGGCGGGCAGCGGCAGCGCGTCCCATCCGGGGCCCGGCCGAACCTCGTCGAAACCGGCCGGGCCGCGGCGCGTCATGCGGCCACCCGCGCATGGCCGAAGGCCTGGCGGATCAGCGCCAGCACCGCCGCCGGGCTGTCGGCGCGCAGCATCCGGTCGCGCAGGGGCGCGCCATTCGCGTCGGCATACCAGCTCAGGTGCTTGCGCGCCACGCGCAAGCCCAGGTCGGTGCCGTAGAAATCCAGAATATCCTCGTAATGCTCGGCCACGGCATCGGCCAGGGCATCGCCCTGCGGCACATCGGGCGCGGGCGCGCCCACCAGCTCATGCGCGATCTGCGCCAGCCGCCAGGGCGCGCCCTGCGCGCCGCGCCCGACCATCACCGCCTCGGCCCCCGAGGCCGCCAGCGCCGCGCGGGCCGAAGCCGCATCCACCACGTCGCCGTTGGCGACCAGCGGCGGCCGCCCCGGCAGGTTCGCAACCGCGCGGATCCGCGTCCAGTCGGCCTGACCCTTGTAGAACTGCGCGCGCGTCCGGCCATGCACGGTCAGCATCCCGACCCCGGCATCCGCCGCGCGGCGCGCCAGATCGGCGGCGTTGAGACAGTCCTCGTCCCAGCCAAGCCGCATCTTCAGCGTGACCGGCACCGACACCGCGCCCACCACCGCGTCGATCAGCGTCAGCGCATGGTCCAGATCGCGCATCAGCGCAGCGCCCGACAGCCCGCCCGTGACCTTCTTGGCGGGGCAGCCCATGTTGATGTCGATGATCCGCGCGCCCATGCCTTCGACGATCCGCGCCGTTTCGGCCATGGCCCCGGCCTCTCGCCCCGCGATCTGGACGCTGACGGGCAGCGCGCCCTCCGTCAGCGCCTTGGCGCGGACGGCGGCGCGCGTCGAGGGGCGCGGCGTCACCATCTCGGTCGAGGCGACCATCTCGCTGACCATCAGCCCCGCGCCATACCGCGCAACGGCGCGGCGAAAGGGCAGATCGGTGATTCCCGCCATGGGCGCAAGATATACCGGCGGGCCAAGCCGCGTGTCGCCAAGAATGATCGGGTCGCCGAACTGCATATCCGTTCCTTCACTCTGCCGGGCGCCCGCGGCAAGATCGCCCGCCGCAGGCCGCCGCGCCGCCTGTTTAATCATCCGCTCAACTGCCTATATTTGATGCACGACGCCCGTTTTCAAAGCAGTTCTCGGTTGGACGCGTGTCGCTAAGATCCCGCCCGCCTGTCGCAAACGGAATGGCCTTTGGCCGGGCAGATGCTTAGATGGGAACCAAAACACAAGGGGGACGCATGTTCCTGTCGGTTTTCGACCTGTTCAAGGTGGGCGTCGGCCCGTCATCCTCGCACACCATGGGGCCGATGGTCGCGGGGGCGCGTTTCCTGGACGAGTTGCGCCAGCAGCCGTTCAAGGCGCATGGCCTGAAGGCCAGCCTGCACGGCAGCCTCGCCTTTACCGGCAAGGGCCACGCGACCGACCGGGCGACGATCCTGGGCCTTGCGGGCTTCGTGCCCGCCACGCTGGATGCCGAAGCCGCCGAGGCCGCGCTGGCGAAGAACCGGGAAACCCGCGTCCTGTCGCCGGAAGGCCTGGGCGATCTGGTCTTCGATCCCGACCGCGACCTGCGCTTCGATTTCGACCATGCGCTGCCGGGCCACGCCAATGGGATGACCCTGTCGGCCACGGACGCGCAGGGCGACGTGATCTTTCACCGCATCTACTATTCGATCGGCGGCGGCTTCGTGCTGACCGACGAGGAGCTGGCCCGCAAGGGCGACGAAAAGCGCAGCGACGACGCGCCCGCCGTGCCCTATCCCTTTTCCAGCGCCGCCGAGATGCTGGCCATGGCCAAGGCCTCGGGCAAAAGCATCGCCCGGATGAAGCACGACAACGAACGGGTCTATCGCTCGGAGGCCGAGATCCGCGACGGGCTGCTGCGCATCTGGCAGGTGATGCGCGACTGCATGGACCGGGGGCTGACCAGCGACGGCATCCTGCCGGGCGGGCTGTCGGTCAAGCGCCGCGCCAAGGCGATCCATGAAAAGCTGCTGGCCGAACGCGGCATGAACCTGACCGCGCCCCATGTCATCAACGACTGGATGTCCACCTATGCCATGGCCGTGAACGAGGAAAACGCGGCAGGCGGCCAGGTCGTGACCGCGCCCACCAATGGCGCGGCGGGCACCGTGCCTGCCGTGATCCGCTATTGGCTGGACCATGTTCCCGGCGCGTCCGAACGCGACATCCCCGAGTTCCTGCTGACGGCGGCGGCCATCGGCGGGCTGGTCAAGCACAATGCCTCCATTTCCGGCGCCGAGGCCGGCTGCCAGGCCGAGGTGGGCAGCGCCTCCGCCATGGCGGCGGCGGGGCTGGCGGCGGTTCTGGGCGGCACGCCGGAACAGGTCGAAAATGCGGCGGAAATCGCGCTGGAGCATCACCTGGGCATGACCTGCGATCCGGTGCGCGGACTGGTGCAGGTGCCCTGCATCGAACGCAACGGCCTGGGCGCGATCAAGGCGGTCAGCGCGGCCAGCCTGTCGCTGCGCGGCGACGGCACCCATTTCGTGCCGCTGGACGCGGCCATCGAGACGATGCGCCAGACCGGCCGGGACATGTCGGACAAGTACAAGGAAACCTCGCTGGGCGGGCTGGCGGTCAACGTCCCGAATTGTTGATCGCCGATCCGGCGGGCTGTCGCCGTCCCCGCCCTCGCGCGCTTGTGCGCCCGCGCGGCGGTTGCTAACGCTGGCGTGACAGTGATCCCATAGAAGGCTGACCGATGACACCGCGTCTTGCACTCATCGCGCTGATGACCCTGCCGCTTGCCGCCTGCGAGGGCGTTGACCTTCCCGGTCTGCGGACCTCTGCCCCCCAGGCCGAAGGCCACAAGGGTCCGCCGGGCGTGTCGCCCCTGGAACAGCCGATCGAGACGGGGGCGGAAGCCCGGCCCGTATCCACCGCCGAGCCCAGCACCTACAACACCGCCGCCTTCAGCGCGCGCGGAAACGAGCCCTTCTGGGCCGTTGATGTCGCGGGCGGCACCGCGATCTACAAGACGCCCGACAACCAGAAGGGCCGCCCGATCCGCGTCAACCGCCTGGTCTTCGCGCAGGGCGTGGAATACGTGGGCGTTCATGCGGGCCGTCCCTTCGCGCTGAACGTCCGCGCCGCCGAGTGCCGGGACGGCATGTCGGGCCAGGACTTTCCCTTCACCGCGCGCCTGACCGTGTCGGGCAGAACGGAAACCGGCTGCGCATCCGCCGCCACGGCCGAGGTCGCCCAGGCGGTCGCCGCCACCCGCGCGCCCGCGCCCGCCGCGCCGCGCCAGGCCACGGCGGCCCGCCGTCCGGCAGCCGCCCGCCCGGCCCCGACGCCCGCCGCAGCCGAGGAAACGCCCGCCCCGACCCCGGCGGCCCCCACCCCGGCGGCCCCGACTCCAGCGGCCTCGGCCCCCGCCCCTGCCTCCCAGGCCGAGGAGCAGACCCCGCCCGCCGCCGCCCGGTCCGCCACGCCCCCGGCAGCGGCCGCGCCTGCCGCGCCCGCCTCGGAAGGCACGGCGGACCTGCCGCCGCCGCCCGAAGCCGACGCCCCGGCTGCGGCCGGCACGCCTGCGGCACCGATCCCGCCCGCCGCCCCGGCCGCGCCCGGAACCGCATCGGGCGCCGCCACGACCACGACCGAACCCGCCGAGTGATCGCGGCCCCCTGCGGCAGCCAGGACGCACCATGCCGGCCATGTTGCGTTGCCGGGCTGCCAGCGGGGCGGTTTGCCCTTATGATCCGGCCAAAGCAGAACGAGGACACGCCACCCATGCGCCGATCCCCCCTTCTAGGACGCCTGATGGCGACCACCCTGCCCGTGGCCCTGGTGATCGGCTCGGCCGGCACGATTGCCGTCGCGGAACCGATGTATGGGCGGAACATGTCCACCTATGGCCTGCCGGGCGGCATCGACACGCCGACGGCGGAAACGCTGCCCGACGGAACCCTGGGGGCGACGGTCTCGTGGTCGGATTACGGCCGCCGCAGCAGCGTCGTCTTTCAGGCGCTGCCGGGGCTGACGACCGTGCTGCGCTATTCCCGGGTGGAAGGCATCAACGATTACCGCAACGACGGCTATATCTCGGACCGTTCGGCGGACCTGCGCTATCAGGTGCTGGACGAACAGGGCTGGCGCCCGGCGGTGGCCGTCGGCTTGCAGGACTTCCTGGGCACCGGCGTTTATTCGGGCGAATACATCGTCGCCACCAGGACGGTGACGCCTTCGGTCCGCGTCTCGGCCGGTCTCGGCTGGGGCGTGCTGGCGGGCAAGCCGCGCACCATCGACACCACCGACGAGGGCGGGACGCCCAACGTGGACCAATGGTTCCGGGGCGGCGCCCGGCCCTTCGCCTCGGTCAGCTGGCAGGTCAATGACCGGCTGAACCTGGTCGCGGAATATTCCAACACCGACTATGTGACGCGATACAGCAACGGCCGGGTCTTCCAGCAGGGCGAAGAACCGGACAGCAAGCTGAACCTTGCCGCCTTCTACCGCTTCGGCGGCAATTACGAGGTCGGCCTTTACACCATCGGCGGCAACACCTTCGGGGCGCAGTTCTCCATCGCCCTGAACCCGCGCGAGGCGCCCTATCCCTCGGGGCTGGAAAAGGCTCCGGCCCCGGTCCGCCCGCGTCCTGCGCCCCAGGCCGATCCCGACGGCTGGTCGGGCATCTGGGCGCAGGATCCGACCGCGCGGCCCGCGATCCAGACCGCGCTCGGGCAGGCCATGGCCAAGGAAGGCCAGACCCTTGAAAACATGGCGCTGCGGCCCGACCGGGCCGAGGTCCGCCTGCGCAACGGGCGCCATGTCAGCCAGGCCGAGGCCATCGGCCGCACCGCGCGCCTGATGACCCGCGCCCTGCCCCCTTCGGTCGAGACCTTTGTGATCACCTCGACCGCCGACGGGGTGCCCACGTCATCCGTCACCCTCCGCCGCTCGGACATCGAGCGGCTGGAGAACACCGAGGCCGGGCAGATCGCCGCCGTCTCGGCCCTGTCGGACGCCCCGGCAGGCGCGCCGGGCCTGGTGCGCAGCGAGGGCGCCTATCCGCGCTTCCGCTGGTCGATCAAGCCTTACGTCGATCTCGGCATCTTCAGCGCCGAGGACGGACTGACCCACGAGGTCGGGGCCGAGGCCCGCGCCAGCTACGAGATCGCGCCGGGGCTGGTCCTGACCGGCGCCCTGCGCCAGCGGGCCTTCGGCAACATCGACCAGCGCGGGCCGGGCATCCCCTCGGACCGCGCGTTCTGCGAGGCCTATGGCCGCTGCGGGCGGGGCGAGCATTTCACGCCCGGGGAATACGAAGCCAATCCCGCCCTGGAAACCACCCCCGAGGGCGTGCCGCGCGTCCGGTCGGACACGCGCATGTATACCGGCAACAACGACCCGGTGATCCCGGAACTGACGCTGGCCTGGTATGCCAAGCCCGCGCCCACCGTCTATACCCGCGTGACCACCGGTCTTCTGGAACGCGCCTTCGGCGGCGTCTCGACCGAGGTGCTGTGGAAGCCGGTCAATTCTCCCTTCGCCCTGGGGGCCGAGGTCAACCGCGTGAAGAAGCGCGACTTCGACCAGCTGTTCGATTTCCGCGACTACGAGGTCACGATGGGCCATGTTTCGGCCTATTACGAATTCGCCCGGGGCTTCACGGCGCAGCTTGACGTGGGCAAGTATCTGGCGGGCGACAAGGGTGCGACGCTGACCCTGACGCGCGAATTCGCCAACGGCTGGCGGATCGGGGCCTATGCGACCAAGACCGACCTTTCGTCCGAGGAATTCGGCGAGGGCAGCTTCGACAAGGGCGTCACCCTGTCGATCCCGCTCGGCTGGGCAACCGGCCAGCCCTCGCGCGAGCGCGTCAGCGCCGACCTGCGGTCCCTGTCGCGCGACGGCGGGGCGCAGCTGAACGTCCGCGACCGCCTGTACGACCATGTCCGGGACAGTCATTCCGTCAAACTCTATGAAGGCTGGGGGAGGTTCTGGCGATGATGAACGGCGTCCTGAAGATCACGCTGGCGGTGTCCCTGCTGGCAGGACTGGCCGGGTGCGGCAACGACAGCGAAGGCGCCGGACCCTTCGGCGCGCTGGCGCAGACGGCAGGCCAGATCGTCGCGGAACGCCGCGCGTCCGGCCAGCCCGCAGCGCCTGCCAAGTCCCCGCAGGAGGCCGCGGCCGAGGCGCTGCGCGTCAATCCCGGCCCGCTGATCCAGGCGGGCTTCGAAAGCCTGGGCCGCACGCAGGTGATGGCGATGACCGGGCAGAACGGCACCCTGCGCACCTTCATGACCCCGGCCGAGGAGGCGCTGATCCTGCGGGGCGGGATGCTGGTCGGCACGCGCGGCCTGGGCCATGACCTGTCCGTGGCCGAGCCGGGGACGGAATCCCTGATCCGCGCGGGCGCGGCGGGCAACGGCACGCGCATCATGCGATATTTCGCGGGCGACGGGGTGGAGCGGCCCTTGCAGTTCGCCTGCACCGTGGGCGCCGGCCCGCGTCCCGGCGTGACGGTGGAAAGCTGCGAAGGCCACGGCACCAGCTTTCAGAACAGCTACATGGTGCAGGGCGGCCAGATCGCCGTGTCGCGTCAGTGGATCGGGCCGGACCTGGGCTATGTGACGATCCAGGTGCTGCGGCCCTGATGCCGGAACCGGCCTTCGCGGGCCGGTTTTTCCTTTATTCGCCCGACAGATAGCTGTCGATGGCGGCGCGCACGCCCCGGGTTTGCACCAGTTCCAGCTTGCGGGAGAAAGCCTCCTGGAAGCGGGGATTGGCGGCCAGCGGACCGAACACGGCCTCGTTCGCCAGGAAGGCCAGGGGGTCGCGGCGCGAGGCAAGGGCATAGTCGCGCAGCGTATCGCTGTTGTCGTCGTTGGGCGCGATTTCGTTGCCCGCCTCGTCCCTGCGTTCGCAATAGCGGCACCAGAAGGCGACTTCTTGCGCCAGCCCGTCGATGCCGCGGTCGTCCTTCAGGGCATCGGCCAGCGTCGGCAGGATGAACTTGGGCTGCCGGTTCGACCCGTCCAGGCACAGGCGCGGGATCGTGTCGCCGACCTCGGGGTTGGCGAAGCGGCTGACGATCAGGTCCAGGTAATCGTCATAGCTGACGCCGGGAATGGGTTGCAGGGTCGGGATGATCTCGCGCGTTTCCAGGGCGCGCAGCCAGGCGGCGATCTGCGGGTCGGCCATGGCGTCGTGAACGAAGTGGTGCCCCAGCAAGGCCGAGGGATAGGCGATGGCCGCGTGGCCGCCGTTCAGGATGCGCAGCTTCATCAGCTCGTGGCGGCCGACATCGGCCACGAATTCCGCGCCGACCTTTTCCAGCGGCGGGCGCCCCTGGGGAAAGTTGTCCTCGAGCACCCATTGGCGGAACGGCTCGCAGACCACGGGAACGGCGTCGATGATGCCGAAGCGGTCGCCGACAAGCGCCCGTTCGCGGTCGGAGGTGGCGGGGGTGATGCAATCGACCATGGAATTCGGAAAAGCCACCTTGCGCCGGATCCATTCGGCCAGCGCCGGGTCCGACAGTTGCGCCAGTTCCGTCACCGTGCGCGCGCAGACATGGCCGTTTTCCGGCAGGTTGTCGCAGGAAAGCACCGTGAAGGGCTCGGCCCCCGCGTCCCGACGCTGCCGCAGCGCGGCCAGGATCATGCCGAAAACGGTGCGCGGCGCGTCCGGGTGGGCGGCGTCATGGGCGATATCCGGGTGGGCCGCGTCAAAGCCGTCGGTCTTGGCATCGACGTAATAGCCGCCTTCGGTGATGGTCAGCGACACGATGCGGATCGCGGGGTCGGCCATGGCCGCGATCACCGCCTGCGGCTCCACGGGAACGAAATCGACCATGGACCCGATCACGCGCGCGTTCAGCCCGTTCGGGTCCAATTCCACCACGGTGGTCAGCCAGTCCTGCGCGGCCAGCCGGTCGCGCATGACGGCATCCCCGGGACGGACGCCCGCGCCGATCAGCGCCCAGTCATGCCCCTCGCCCTGGTCGAACAGCCGGTCGAGGTAATAGGCCATATGGGCGCGGTGGAAATTGCCGACGCCGACATGGAGGATGCCGGGGCGCAGGGCGGCGCGGTCGTATGCCGGGCGGCCCACGGTCTCGGGCAGGTCTTTCAGCGCGGATGCGTTCAACGAAACGGCCATGGCCGAACCTTTCTTCTGGGGGACGAGCCTCAGCTCATCCAGTTGCCGCCATCGACGTTGTAGGTCTGGGCGACGATGTAGTCGGCCTCGGGCGAGGCCAGGAAGATCGCCATGCCGGTCAGATCCGCGGCGGTGCCCATGCGGCCGAAGGGGACGGCGGCGCCGACTTCCTTCTTCTTCTGGCCGGGCTCCTTGCCCTCGTATTTGGCGAAAAAGGCGTCCACGCCGTCCCAATGCTCGCCATCGACCACGCCGGGGGCAATGGCGTTCACGTTGATGCCGTGCTTGATCAGGTTCAGCCCCGCCGACTGGGTCAGGCTGATGACGGCGGCCTTGCTGGCGCAGTAGACGGCGACCAGGGCCTCTCCGCGCCGACCGGCCTGGGAGGCCATGTTGATGATCTTGCCGCCCTGCCCGCGTTCGATCATGCCGCGCGCGACGGCCTGCATGGTGAACAGCGTGCCCGCCACGTTGACGGCGAAGATGCGGTCGTAGTCGGCGCGGGTGATTTCCGCGATGGGGGCTGCGGTGAACAGGGCGGCGTTGTTGACCAGGATGTCGATGCCGCCGAAGGCCCCTTCCACCTCGGCCACGCAAGCGTCGATGGAGGATTGGTCGGTCACGTCCAGCCGCACGGCGATGGCGCCGTCACCCAAGGATTCGGCTGCCTGCCGGGCCGCGTCGATGTTGATGTCGCCCATCGCCACGCGGGCGCCTTCGGCCCTGTAGGCGCGGGCGAATTCCAGCACGATGCCGCGCGCCGCGCCGGTGATCAGCGCGCGCTTTCCTTTCAGTCGCATCAGATGCGGTCTCCGTTGGTGTCGAACTTGTGGATTTTGCCTTCGTCCGGGGTCAGCCAGACGGTGTTGCCGTGGTGGAGGTTCACCTCGCCGGTGGACCGGACGGTGACGGTTTCGGCCAGGCCGGTGCCTTCCACATAGAAGAAGCTGTCGGACCCCAGGTGTTCGGAAACGCCGACCCGGCCCTGCCATTTGCCC